>Ga0302319_10004650_pt1 | contig 28066 bp, 27 predicted proteins | sample Bog_T0_2_FD_203319 | JGI IMG/M metagenome (GOLD analysis project Ga0302319, IMG submission 203319) | Peat permafrost microbial communities from Stordalen Mire near Abisko, Sweden - Bog_T0_2 | ecosystem: Environmental > Terrestrial > Soil > Wetlands > Peat | place: Sweden: Abisko, Stordalen Mire... | reverse complement strand
CCCACCATGAATTCCCGAGAATCGGTGGGGCTCGCTTCGCTCGACCCACCCTACAGCTTTATCCAGACTCAAACACTGATCGGCCCCGGTGGCCTTTCGACGTCGGCGAACTGTTGTCCGGGGTTGGCCAATTGCCTATGATTCTCACGAACCGAGGCAAACGATGATTTCCACGCCTCGGCCGGCCGGATGGACGCCCCGGGCCGCGGCAGACGTCGGGCCGGGAAGGATCGCGGCCTTTTTACCGCCGGCCCTGCCGGTCACGCCGTTGCCAGCCACCTGGGAGAAGCACATGCCGAAAAAACACCGAACTGCCCAAACCCGCCGCGAGTTTCTTCGCGCCACCACGACCGCGGGCGTAATCACCGCGATGGGCCCGGCGATCCTGGCCGCGGAGAGCAAATCGGGCAGCCGACCCCTGACCGTCGGCTGCGGAGCCCATACGTACGAGGTGCAGCACAACTGGGGCCGGCTACCCGACCATCTCCGCTGGGGCGACACGCACGGAGTGGTGTTCGACGAGGAAGGATTGGTGTACATCACGCACCAATCGACCGCTGCGGCGCCCATGGACGCCGTGGTGGTCTTCGATCCCCAAGGGAATTACCTCCGCTCGTTCGGGAAGGAGTTCCACGGCGGCGGCCACGGCCTGGACATTCGCCGCGAAGGCGGCGAGCAGTTCCTCTATCTGTGCGACATCAAGAACCGCCGCGTGGCCAAACTCTCGCTCCGCGGCGAGTTGGCCTGGAGTCGCGATTATCCCAAGGAGTCGGGCGTGTACCGGGCAGCCAAGCAGTATCGCCCCACCAACGTCGCTTTCGCGCCCGACGGAGGGTTCTACGTGGGCGACGGCTACGGCTCGCACTACATCCACCAGTACGACAAGAACGCCCAGTGGGTCCGCACTTGGGGTGGCGCGGGGAGCGCGGCGGGGAAATTGCGCACTCCGCACGGGCTGTGTTTCGATGACCGCCCCGGCCGGACGCCCGCGCTGGTGGTCGCCGACCGCGGCAACAGCCGGCTGCAGTATTTCACGCCCGACGGGAAGCACCTGGGGTTTGTCGCCAATTTACCGAACCCCTGCCATTTCAGCATCCGCGGCACCGACTTGCTCGTGCCCGACCTGCACTCGCGCGTGACGATTCTCGACGGCGCCAACCAGGTCATCGTCCATCTGGGCGACGATCCGCAGTGGACCGCCCGGGTGCTCAAGGAGAGTCTGCGCGGCAAGCCCGACAAGTGGCAGCCGGGTAAGTTTGTCCATCCGCACCAGGCGCGATTCGATCGCGACGGGAATATCTTCGTCGTCGAGTGGGTACCGATCGGTCGGGTGACGAAACTGCGGCGGCTGGCTTAACGGCACGGCCGCGGCCGTAGCGACGTTGGCCTGTGCGGTTGCCAGGGCGGCTGCGGCGGCGCCGACCGCCGCGATGGCCGGTTCCATCTCCGCCGCGGCCGGGAGGCCCGTATCCAGACGGTGGAAACGGAATAACCGCTACGCGCTATAGGATGGTTTTCTTTCGCCCTTCGGTTGTCGTTGGGGGGAGTGGTGTTGACCGAGTCGACGGCCGCCATAAAATGCCTCAAGTGCGTCGGAAATCTCAACGAGAATATGTTAGGGCAACACAGCATCGCGTTACGTTTCCTCGGCAAACACACCGCGGAGGGGGCTAGGCGTTTGGCACGGGAATTTGCGGAGTCGCCGGGCGGCGGCGTCCACGGAGCCCCGGCGACGCGGTGGTGGGAATGGCAATAATGGATCAACCGGTTTTCATTTTATCCGCTGGCGGTCGCGCGGGGAGCACGCTCATCCAGCGACTATTCCTTTCGACGAAGCAGGTTCTCGTCTGGGGAGAGCACAACGGACTGCTGGTGAGCGGGTTCTGCGAATTGATGAGTGGCATGGAGAGTTGGTTGTCGTACCAGGCGCGGGGCCAACTTGAGTACCTCGACGAGCATGGCTATCAGGAATTCATTCCGAACGTCAATCCCGCCGTGCAGGCCTTCGCCGCCGCGACGCGACGATTCTTCGATGAGTCGCTGGGGAAGGAAGCGTACCGCCGCGGTTACCAGCGCTGGGGTTTCAAAGAGATTCGCTACGGTCGTAAAGAGGCGCTCTTTCTGCAAGAGCTTTATCCCGACGCGCGTTTCGTCTTGCTGTTTCGCAATCCGCGCGACTGCCTGCGATCGATCAAGTCGATGGGTTGGTACAAGAAGGACTTCGGCGGCGATCCGTGCGCCTTTTTGAAAAACTGGGTCCGTCTCAGTGGCGAATTGCTCTCAGCCAGCGCATCGCTGCAGCGATCTTGTGTTGTCCGTTATGAAGAACTTGTCGAGGATCCGGAGACCTCGATTTGTCGCTTGGCAAATGTCACCGGCGTTGGCGAAGAGTTGTTCGACCGCGCGGTCTTTGCGGTTCGCGCTCGGGGCACCAAGTGTCCGCCCAAGAACTTGAATGCGGCGGATATCGCTGCGCTGGCAGCTCCCGAATTGCGGCGCATTGCCGATAAGCTGGAGTATGGCAGAGACCTGTTGCGCGCGGACGAAGCGGGCGGTGCGGCGCCGCATTGCGGCGGCCTGGGACGGACGGCGAGCCGATGGTTGCACGGATTGAAGAGCAGCCTTTCAACCGCCGTGCATGCGGTAGGGTCTAAGTGACCACTGCGCCGATCCGCCAGTCTCGATCCAACTCGGCGCAGCAGGATCCGCGCCCGATCCGGGGAAGAGAACCTGAGCGCGCGGATCACGTGGGGCTGTGGATCGCCTGATAAGCGAGCGCTTACCTCACGTACGACAGCGACACCAACAAGCGTTCGAGGTCAGCTTTCGTAATGGGCTTGACGACGTGGCTGTTGAAGCCGGCCGCCGTCGCCAGTTGTTTGTCGCTCTCTTGGCCGTAGCCGGTTACGGCGACCAGCCAAATGTCGTTCCATTCGGGCCGCCGCCGAATGGCGCGGGCGAGCTCGTAGCCGGTCATCTCGGGCATGGAGATGTCCGACAGAATCAGCTCCGGTTTTTCCTGTTCAATCATCGCCAGGGCTTCCGCTCCGCTCGTTGCGGTGCGCACGTTCTGCCCCCAGAATCGCCGCAGCAGCGTGGCAACTAACAAGGCGGCGGGCTGCAGATCGTCCACAATCAGGATTCGATGGGGCGGGAACGATCGCATCGGATCAGGAACATCGGTTGCTTCCTCACAAACAACATCGCTCGCTTGAAGAATCGGCAGGCGAACGATGAACTGGCTGCCGCTTCCCAATCCGTCGCTGGTTGCTTCGACGGCGCCGCCGTGCATCTCCACGAGGCTCTTCACCAGAGTCAGGCCGAGTCCCAGCCCGCCATGGGTGCGATTCAAGGAATTGTCGACCTGAACGAACATTTCGAAAATGCGCGACAGCATGTCCGCGGCGATGCCGCAGCCATTGTCCTTGACGCGGATCGCAACCTGGTCCCCGATTTTCTCCGTGGTTAGCAGGATCTTTCCCGACGGAGGCGTGTACCTCGCCGCATTATTGAGCAGATTGGAGACGACTTGCGTCAGCCGAGTCGGGTCGCCGTAAACGTAGAAGTTCTCCCGTGACTGCGTCAGCGCAAGCTCATGGCCCTTCGCATGAATAAGCGGCTGGGCGGTCTGAATGGCGTTGCTGATAATCTTCGACACCGCCACCCGTTGCCGCCGCAACTCCAGCTTGCCTCGGGTACAGCGGGAAACGTCCAGCAGATCGTCGATCAGACGGACCAGGTTATGGGCCTGCTCCTCCATCATATCGAGAATCTGCCTGGCCTGCTCCCCGTTGGGCGGCACGATCCGCAGCACGTCAATTCCGTTGCGGATGGGCGCCAGCGGGTTTCGCAATTCATGGGCAAGCAATGCCAAGAACTCGTCCTTGCGGCGATCCGCCTCGGCTAGTTCGATCGCCCTCTGTCTGGCAAACGCCGCGGCGGCAACCATCTCCTGATGCTGCTTTTGCTCGGTCAAGTCGGTGATGACCACCGAAGTTTGCATGGGTTCCTCCGAGGGGAGGAGGTTCAGAGTCAAGTGAACGGCAATCTGTGCGCCATCGGCGGTTGCCAAGGCAACTTCACCCCGGCTCGGCTCGTTGCGGCTTTGCTGCCAGAGCGATTCAAACATCGGCAGACTTTCCGTGGCCACGAAGTCGCGGAACGATTTCCCCGCTAAAGTCCGCTGTGAAGTGTGGAGCAGCCGGGCGACGCTTCCATTGGAATACATCACGACGCCGTCATCGCGCAGCGTGACGGCCCCCTCCTGCATCTCCTCGACCATCACCCGGTACGGCTGATCCGCCCCGGTGAGCGTATAGATTTGCGGACCACCGGGGCGGTCAACCACCAATGCATCCACTTCCCCGTTACGAATCGCCTCCAGGGCCTCGTTCGCCTCGGCAAGCTGTCGCCGCAGATCTTCGATCTCTGCCGCGAATTGCTCGGAATCGTTCGTCTCGGTCGCCATGCCCCCGTCCCTACGGGCTATGTTTTGGGTTTTAGATTAAGTCCCAACAGCACTCGTTCCCTGTTACTCAAGTCACCGATCAGTCGCCGCAGCGGCAACGGGAGTTGCTTGACGAGCGTGGGGGCTGCAATGATGTTTTCCCCTTTCGCCAATTCCGGCTGCTTGGCGAGGTCGATCACGTCAAGCTCATAGCGGCCCCGGAGCTCGTCTTCGCAGATGTTCTTGATGCTGTCGATGGCTTGAGTGGATCGGGGCGTCAACCCCGTCACGTAAAGACGCAGCACGAACCGCGAATGCTGTTGGTCATCGAGCAATCGCTCGAATTCCTCTGACTTGTCGGCCGGTTGGTCCTGTGGCATAACCTTATCTCTCGTGAAGTTCACAGCCAGTCCCTTCACACCAATACGGTGCGGATCTCCAGTCCCTTCAACACACGCTCGGTATTGGCGAGATCGCCGATGATTTTTCGCATCGGCTTGGGCAGCTTCCGCACCAGCGTGGGGATCGCCACGATCTGGTCGTCCCGGGCCAGCCGAGGATTATCGATGAGGTCGATCACTTCGATGCGGTATTGGCCCGCCAAATGCTCCTCGCAAATCTTCTTCAGGTTGGCGAAGGCCTTTACGCTCTTGGGAGTTTGCCCCGCCACGTAGAGTCGCAATTCCCATACCTTGCCGTCAGGCGGAGCGGAATCACTGTCGTCCGAGGCTTGCACGTCGGTCATCGTCCGTCTCCTTGCTGGGTATCCGATTTTCGGCTGTGCGCCATTTCCCGGCGATCCAAGGCGAATCGCTCCACCCGTGCCTTTTGCTGTGCGATCGTCCGCGCGAGCTCCTCTTCCTTGGCTTGGAAATCTGCTCGCATAACCGTGATTTGCGATTCCAAGACCTGCCGCAGCCGCTGGAGTTCCCGTTGACGGGCCTCGATCTCCTGACCGAGCGCGATACATTCGGCGTTTTCTCGGGATTCCTGCGCCAGCCGGGCCGAGCCGGTCAACACTCCTTCGGAACCCAGGTAAACGCCCAGGAGATCGACGCCGCGATCCGTCAAGAGGAACTCCCGCAATTGATTGGAATGGGCCATGCCGCGGGATTTCAGCACGTACAGGCTGCGGTTCCGCTCGCCGCTTAATTCGATGTCGCGCAGCAGCAACCAGGTGTCCATCAGCGACGAGACACCGATATCCGTTTGCTCGGTCGGACCGCCGCCGCTGGTGAGATCAATAAACACCGTCGTAATCTGCTTCGATTTAAGGAAGTCGATCAGCCGGATCAGCATGGCTTTGACCTCCGTCGTCGTGCCCGCCGCCGTGAAGTTGCTGATGGGGTCCACGACCACGGTGCGGGGCTGGATATCGTTGATCCACTTGTGCATCGTGGTCAGGTGCATCTCCAGGCCGGAGAGCGTGGGGCGGGCGGCGTGAAAGTGCAGCAGGCCTTGCGTGATCCGAGGTTCCAGGTCGATGCCGATGGATCGCATGTTGCGGACCATTTGCCCCTGCGATTCCTCGAAGGCGAAGTACAGGCACTTGTCACCACGGCGGCAGGCGGCATCGGTAAAGTGAGCGGCCATGCTGGTCTTGCCGCTTCCCGCCGTCCCCGAAACAAGGATACTTGATCCCCGATAGTAACCTTTCCCGCCGAGCATGTCGTCCAGCCGGGCGATACCCGTGGAGATTCGCTCGCTGGAAACCTCGTGGCACAATCCAACCGACGTGATCGGCAGGACGGAAATCCCCGTCTCGTCGATGAGAAACGGATATTCGTTGGTGCCGTGGACGGAGCCCCGGTACTTGACGATCCGCAGTCGCCGGGTGGAAAGGTTCTCGCTCACGCGATGATCCAGCAGGATCACGCAGTCGGAGACATATTCTTCCAGTCCGTGCCGGGTAAACTGCCCGTCGCCCCGTTCGCCGGTGATGATCGCCGTTACGCCCTTCGCTTTGAGCCAGTGGAAAAGCCGCCGCAGTTCGGCCCGGAGGATTGCCTCATTGCTAAAGCCGCTGAACAAGGACTCGATGGTGTCCAGCACGACTCGTTTGGCGCCGATGAAGTCAATCGCGCACCCCAGTCGGACGAAGAGCCCTTCCAGGTCGTATTCGCCCGTCTCCTCGATCTCGCTGCGCTCGATCCGCACGTAGTCCAGGGCGATTTTCTTCTGCTCGACCAAGGCGTCCAGGTCGAACCCCAGCGAACGGACGTTCTGCGTCAATTCGGCGGCGGTTTCCTCGAACGCCATGAAGACGCCCGGTTCGTTAAACTGCGTGGCTCCGCGGACCAGGAATTCCATGGCCAGCAAGGTCTTGCCGCAGCCAGCGGTGCCGCAGACCAGCGTAGGTCGACCTAGCGGGATACCACCCCCCGTTATTTCGTCTAAGCCTTGAATCCCGGTACGGATCTTCGGCAAGGCTCTTTCGGCGATATTCCCGGCATGACCTCCGGCAACCACGGCCATCCTACCCTCCCCATCAAAGTCAATACGCACACGGCCAGCGAAGGGACTAAAACCGTCGATCGTAGTAGCATTCCTGTATATGAATATCATGAGGTGGGAAAGAAAGACAACCCCCCGTAATTGGGGTTTCGGCGGCAAGCCGGCCGGGCCTACCGGGAGATGACGAATCGCTCATTTCCGGTGGATGCCCGGGGCGTTTCGCCATTGCGCATCGAGTTTCCCCCAAGCATTGCCCCTCGTCGATGAACAAGGCCCGGGAAATCCAAGCTGCCACTCGGGTTATGGTAATCCATCGGGGCAAGCGTAGGATCTAGATGTAACCGCTCCGATTAGCGCAGTGCTGCTCGGGTTACAAGGAAGATTCGTCGGATGACTGGATAAAGAGCAACTCGGCGGTGCCGGGGGGTTCGTTGAAGAGTAAGCCGATGTGGTCGAATACCTTCGGGTGTTCCGCCACATCGGCTTTTTCTGTGGATTTATCTTGTCGCGAGCCGCTGTGTTCCAGTCTCCGTGACAGTGCGTGACGGTATCACAGCCTGTCAATTCAGATGGAAGAAGAGGAGTGTCTTATGAGAGTTCTCACGACTTTGTGTGCGGTGTTTCTCGCCCTAATCGCGTTCTCGATGCCCACGCTCGGCCAAGACTGGACGACGAAGATGTTCGAGACGACCAGCCACGACTTCGGCACGGTGGCACGCGGCGAGCGTGCACAATTCGAGTTCGTCCTGGAGAACCTCTACGTCAAGGATGTGCATATCGCCGCCGTCCGGGCAAGTTGTAGCTGCACGACGCCGGAGATCAAAACAGAAACGCTGAAGACTCACCAGAAGGGAGCCATTGTCGCGAAGTACAACACCACCGCCTTCCTTGGAGCAAAGGGTGCAACCCTAACCGTGACCTTCGACAAGCCCTTATTCGCGGAGGTTCAACTGCACGTACATGGCGTTGTCCGCGGCGACTTGACACTCGAGCCGGGAAGTGTGGGCTTCGGATCAGTAGACCAGGGCAACGGAGCTGAGAGGACCATCACCATCAACCACTGGGGCCGTCGGGACTGGGGAATCACCAAGGTCCGCAGCGCGAATCCGCATGTGTTTGCGATAGCGACTGAGCTGGATCGGAACGCCGCACAAGTAACCTACCGGATAATCGTCCGCCTGGACCGGGACGCCCCGATTGGCGACCTGGCCGAGAATCTCACGGTCGCGACCAATGATCCGCAGTCACCGGAAATCCAGGTGCCCATCGTCGGGGCAGTTCGCGACCGAATCTACGCGAGTCCCGCATCCCTATTCCTGGGTGTCGTTGAGCCGGGCCAGAAGACAACCAGGCAGATCGTGGTCCGGGGCAAGGAACCGTTCCGCGTGACGGAGGTCACCTGTGAGGGGACGGGCTCTATGGTCACTGCGCCCTACGCGACCACCGAAAAGTCGTCGTGCCTGGTCCCCGTGACCTTCGTCGCTCCCAAGAAATCGGGCCGGGTGGAAGCGACGATCCACATCGAAACAAGCCTTGGGAGCGTACCGCCCATTCTTGTCCAAGCGAATGTCGCGGCTCAGTGACGACGATCGCAACAATGACGTTTCCAGTCGTGTCGCATCAAATGAAACGAGGAGTAAGCGAAATGGAAGCTGATGAACCCGTGACCGTCTACACGGTCACTAATCCTTATGAAGCGGAAGTCATCAAAATGGCTCTTCACGGCGAGGGCATCTCTTGCGAACTGGACGGAGAGGGCCAAGCCGGGCTATCAGACATCCTCGCAATCGGCATCCTCGTACCGGCGAGAGACGCTGACCGAGCCCAGAACATCATCGAGCAGAATAGAGCCAAACACCACGCGGCACCACGACGGCATGCGAAGATTCACCATCCCGAAAAGTAAAAATGATTAAGCATTACGCCGAACATGCGGTTGTTGCTGCCGTGGGGTTCCTCATGGGAACGGTGTTTGCCTTAAGCATTACCCCAGGGGACACACTGTTGGTGCTAGTGATCGGCGTTGTTTTCGGCTTTTCTGCCAATGCGTTGTTCGATCAAGACTTCGGCGGCGATTGGTTTTGGCCGTTTGGCCGACCGGTTGCCATAAAGGCCCTGGCGGCAAAACCGCGCTAGGCCATCGGAAAGGTGCCAAATGGAAACAATCGAGGCGTCCCCACAGGGTGCAAAACAAGCCCTAAGCATTCTGCGGTCGTGTGGAGTGGGACCAGGCTCAGAAGACCCCGCAGTGCGCCTAGTGCTGAATGCGTACTTGCGGACCTTCGGCAAGCGAGCTAGTCTATCCATAACCGCCATACGTGAATTGTTGGGTAAATATACCGAACAGCAACCCGTGGTGGGCCTGTACGGCTGGTTGACTCAAATCAGCAAACAATGAACGGCGATTGTCGCCGATGCATCGACTTCCCGTCGTCGTTCCGATCACCGCCTACTGACCGAGGAAATAATGGAAAACGTCGAAAAGTCCGCCACGAACGACGACACTGCGGCCGTGGAACAACCCAAGGTGCCGGACCGCACGGACAACATCAAGTCCCAGGTGTTGGCGAGAATCGGCAGGCCACCCCGGCTGGACCGGGTGGAGGTTTCCCGGCACCACGGCGGCCACTACCGGGTGAACATCTGGGAAAAGCCCGAACCGAACAAGGACATCGCTGTCACGATTGCTCCCCGCATTCGGTCGTCCTACTATTTGAAGGTGTCCGACACGGGGGAAATCATCGACAGCAACCCGCCGCTGACTAAATCGTGCTCGTCGGCTGAAACTCGCCATCCCTCGCCACGCTTGGCCTGAACGAGGCGGTCGGGAAGATCGATGGTTGTGAATGGCGGCGGCAGCAGGTCGTAGCACCCGGAGAGGTTGTTCTACAAGTTCTCACTTTCAAGCATAACCGCAACCTCGTGCGTTGCCGGAATCTCCTTGAGCGCGGGATTTCGCTGCCGAAGCATTCTCCCGATGTTCTGGTCATCCAACACCCCCACAACGCCCCCGCACTGGGAGCATTGGATGAAATACAGTTTCCAGAGCGATCCCTTGACGACTGTCTCTTTCAAATCAAAGCTGGTGCTGCCGCATTTTACACAGGTAGACGCTGCTATTTCGGTTTCTCGTTTCTATCTTAGCGAAGGGTCGTCCAACGCCACCATCATACCACAGGTGGCTGGGCATTTCACGCCTTCGCTTCCAGTGAATCAAGCCACTTCCTTGAACTTGCTTCTGGACGCCCCGCACACTGGGCACTCGTCAGGAGCCTTGCCCCACACCGTGTGGCCGCAGTCGCCGCAAACGTTGATGAACGCTGACTTCAGATCGTCCCCACCGTCCAGGGCTTCCAATGCCTTGCGGTAGAGGTCGTAGTGGGTCTTTTCGACCGCCATCGCGTTGCGGAACGAAGTTACCGCGTCACGATTGCCTTCCGCTTGCGCCTCTTCGATGAATTTTGGGTACATTTCCTCGAACTCGTAATTCTCTCCGGCAATGGCCGCCTGGAGGTTCGCTTTCGTGTCCTCGACGCCCTTCATCACTCTCAAATGGGCATGGGCGTGGACGGTTTCCGCCGCCGCAACCGCACGAAAGAGCTTGGCGATTTGGGGGCGCTTTTCTGCCTCGGCCTTGGCGGCGAAAGCGAGATACTTGCGATTGGCCTGGCTTTCACCGGCAAAAGCAGCTTGAAGATTGTCGCTGGTTGCCATCCTTGTGTCTCCTGGTTGTTTGGTCCACGGAACTTGCCCGGATATTTGCCCCCGGAGCGATCCACGCCGCACTATCCTCCAGCCTCACTGCGCTTCACAGAAATCAGGCGACCGGACGAGGGTGAAGAGAATGACTTCCTCGCCGGTTATGGTGCTGATATCATGATGCATGGTCACGACCTTGAGGCTGGTGACCTTCTCGACCATCGCCTCCATGACTGGACGGGTCGCTTCAATCAGATGGGTCCGGACTTGCTTCAGCAAGTCCCGCCCGTTTTCGCACGGAAGCGATTTGGCCAACTGCTGCTCGGCTGCGGTTAAAACGCCTTGGAGACGCACGACGAGGAGATCGCCGAGCAAGTGAGCGCGGATGTCCTTGAGGCCCCGGCCCATGTAATCGTGCTCGAAGCGAACGATTTTCTCGCTGATGTCGGCTTCGATCTCGCCCCTAGTTCTCATGGGAATCCTTTCACATCGATGCCGGTCCGGGCTGGCACCGTCGAGTTGGCTAAAGTTGCAGCGGAACTACGTGCTCGTTGCGGTGATCTTCTTGCCGCACGGCTCTTCCCCATTTGTGCCGAACAGCGTCCATCGAAAACAAAACGCCGCCGTGGTGCAACACCCGAAGGCGTTCGACCACGTCGGCTCACTCTTCAGCGACCCCCTGGTAAGTCCAAGGAGGCTTCATCTAGTCATCCGACGAGTGTTGATTGTAAGGCACGGAGTGGAGATTGCAAGAGGGCCCGGCCATGGCCACGCGTTGCGTGGGAGCCATGGCGTCAACGTTTCCGGCCGATCTACGCGGAGAGCCAAGCAGTCGTGTCGATCACGTCTTCGGTCACGATCCGCTCCCACCCATTGACGCATTGCCTCATGCTAGCATCGCTAGCCAATACGGGATCTGGTGAAATGCTATTGGTGTTCGCCATGCCGGGCTGTATCATGGGCAGAAGTCGGATGACTAGATGAAGAGCAACCCGGTTCTGCCGGAGGGCTCGTTGAAGAGTAAGCCGACGTGGTCGAATACCTTCGGGTGTTCTGCCACGTCGGCTTTTTTTGTTCTTGGCGACAAGCGACGTTCATAGCCAAGGGGGAAGAGCCTCTGGCTGGAACGGTTCCTGTTGGCACAAGGCGAACCGATGGTTCTTGTTTCAAGGAGGAGATGCGATGTTAGTTCTTAGCCGCAAGCCTGGAGAGAGTATTGTGATCGATAACGACATCACCGTAACGGTCGTGGGGATAGAAGGTGGCCGGGTCAAGCTCGGATTCGACGCCCCGAGGGCAGTGCCGATTCACCGAACCGAGGTGTATCAACGCATCGAGGGCTGGCTGCCTGCCTTACAACACGCCGAGTGCGTGTAAACTGTGCCTGTTGTGCGTCACGCCGGGAGGACGGCCCTGGCATTTGCTCCAGGGCTTACCGTCGGCTGTGATGCAGGACATTCGGAACGTTTTGTCCTTACTCAAGGAGGTGCTGGGATGCTGCTTGCCACGACTACTGTTGCTCATTGGAATGCTTTGAAAGTCGTCACCGAGCCCTACCGGAGGCTCGACCAAAAGGATCGGATCATCGAGGCCCTCGGTTCAGGGAGTCAGATTCCGCGGGTTGACGACGAGCCGCTCTCCAGGTACTACAAGTACCTCACGGAGCATCTCCGTCTTCCATTCATCGCCCATTTCCCGAAGCCGATGAACTCCGCAGAAGACGACGAGTTCCGCTGTACCGTGTTGGAATTACTCGATCCGGCGAAACACCTGGGCGACGGGTTTGACGGCCTTTTCTGCAAGACCGAAAAGGGAAAGTACGAAATCAACTTGCCGCTGATCGAATTGGAAGTACCGGAGGACAGTCCCAACTTCGAGTTCATCGAGGACTTCTGGTCCTGGTTCTGGAACTGGAAATGATGAACAACGCCGGCCTTTCGCTGCCTGCTTGTGAACGTTGATCCGCGTCGAAATTGCCAAAGACGTGTCAGGGGGGATCTTCATGCCCGAAGCGGCGATGCGTGAACCGGAACAAATCCGTCAGGATTGAAGCACAGCGGGTCACGGTCGTTGCTCAGTGCAGCATCCCAGCGAACGCGGACCGATTACGCCCATCAGCGTGACCGCCGGGCCTCTGACCACGGTCGCCAGCGGCTTTTCAGCCCAAGCATCGATGTAGCATGCGCCGGCAACGCGAGGCGTCGTCAGCAACGCCCCACGGACGGTGCGATAGTTGGCGTTGAAGAAGGTCCATACGACTTGCTTCTTCGCGCGGAAACAATTGGCATACAGACCGGGTTGCTCCGTAGCAACCAACGGCTCGACGTTGCTGGAGGTGAATGCCTCGGCATACTGGTGCTGCAGGGCGAAGACGCGCGTCATGAACGCCGAGGACCGCTCGTCCCAGCCTTCCATTTTGGCGTCGGTCAGGTAGTAGCCGTCACCATTGAAAAAAGGATACTTCAGCAAGAACCAGTTCCCGTTGCGCAGCGGAGTGTAGTAGATCAACTCGAAGGTCTTGAAGTCGGGAACGACGAAGCGGTGCAGGTTCACGAAGTGGGGCGCCAGCCGGCTCCAGCCTTCGCGGTAGTTGTCCAGGGCAACGTGACCATAGGCGCCGTCAACGAACTGCGTCGCAATATCGGCGGGCACGAATTCGCAATACAGCGCAATTTCCGCTGGAACTGCCCGCCGCACCTGACGCGAAAGCAGCCATTCGCCGGGAGACATTCCCTGGGGCGATGCGTGGCCGTGCTCTTGGCTGTAGCAGGTCCGCGAGGGAAAACACCGCCCGTATTCGTCCAGGTACATGCCGCTGGGACGAACCTCGCCGGCCACGCGGGCAAAAACACCCGCCAGGTACTCGCGCCACGCGGGCAGGTAGGGACACATGGAGTGGGCATCATATTCCTTGTGGTACAACTTCTGGCCGTCCGGACGACGAATCGCCCAGTCCTCAACCTGTTGCCGGTTCGGCTTGTCGGAAGCCTTCGCCACGAGGTAGCCGTCGAGATACAGACCGATGGGCTGGCCAGCCTGCTGGGCGCGGCTTACGGACTTGCGGAAGTTTTCCACGCCGCCCAGGTCTTGGTAGTGGTCGTAGGCGCCCCAATGGCCGAACCGATCGGTGATGGCCCAGCCGAAGAGGTGAATATAGTCGGCCGAGCCGCGTACCTTGGCGTTGCGGAGCCGTGCCAGGGCGAGGAAGTCGAGCCGCTCGTCGATGGGCGCGGTCTTGGGGTGATACGGCCCGTACGAGACGAACGACCAGAGTCGCCGGTACCACTGCTTGCGCGGCGCCAGCGGCTCGTACCAGCGTCGTACCCAGGCCGCGTACTGACGCACCTGGTCTCGCCAATCGCCGGGCATCACGGCGACCGTGATCGGCACGCAGTGCCACACGCGGCCGGCGGCGACGGTCTCCGGCAGGTACTCGATCGCATAGCGGCCCCCGGACGCGTCCTTCCCGACGCAATAGTAGCGGAACAGGCCGGCCAGGACGAGCGAATCGTCATCCACCGGCGCGACGCGCGGCATGAAGCATACCCCGGCGCCGAGCTTGGGGTTGAAGAAGCCGTCCAGGGCCAGCGGGTGCGCTTCGCCGATCTCGTCGCGCATCTGCGAGTCGACGTTGCTGATCACTCCGCCGCGCCTGCCGGCGAGATACCAGGTATCGGCCTGCGCGCCGAGCCGGATCGATGATACCGTGGGAAAGTGCAGGGCCGCGGTCAGTGAGCTATTGCCTTCGTTTTTCAGCTCCAGGGCGATGGAAGCCCTCGCCTGATCGACTTGCCGCAACGCCAGGTGCGCGGCGAGAGCCAGATTGCCGTCAACGAAGCGGCCCGTGAGCGTCTTCGTGGAACCGTTGTCGGCAGCCTGGGTGATCGTGAACTGGCTGGAATCGACATTCCGATCACCGACGGACAAATGGAACACCGGCTGGCCGTCTAGAGCCAGGCGTCCCCCGAGCATGGTTGAGTTAATTCCCCGCCAAGTGAGAGGACCTTCGTGCGAGAAGACGACCTGGGCCGGGGCCTGCGGGGCCGGGCGAACCACGGGATACCACAATTGCGGTAAATTCGGCTCGGCGACGCGCGGCTCTCCAGTGTTGAGCGTAATGCCCGCGATGCCTAGCGCGCCGTTGGCCAGCCGATCATGAAGAACGAGCGTGACGAGTTGCTTCTTCGGGTTGGGATGGACCGCGTAGAGCGCCAAGGCGTGGGCGAAGCCATATTGGCGCGAGGCCGCGTGCAGCGGCAGCAATTCGTCGCGGTCGCCGTCGGCATACACCAGTTCCACCGTGGCTCGCTCGGGTTCATCCAGCCACTTGAGCGGGGTCATCCGCTGGCCGTTGGAGCCGAAGTACTCGCTGTAGGGAAATGCCGCGGCCAACAGCAGCAAGACCTCGTTCGAGGTCCCCTTGAGCGGCACCGCCAGATCGTCCTCCTCGGCTGTACCGGTACTGGGAATCGCCAGCGGATCGACGGGTACTCGAAACGGAATGCCCTCCACGCTGATTTCCGATTGATCGAACCATGCGCCTATTCCCATCCGCGGAAGCAAATAGGGGTTGGACTTAAGGCCCTTGGACAAATCGATCGTCGTGAAACCTTGGCGGCCATCAGGCCAAGGGTGTGGGCGCCGCTGGGCTTCCAGTGATTCCGCGATGGGAGCGCGTTGCGGGCTGTTCGAAAACTGGATGTAATCCAGTTCGATCTCCGCACGGGGACTAAGCGCGTCGATGCCCACCGCCACGCCACCGGTGGCAGTCTCCTTGCCGTCGAGTCGGGTCGAAAAGACGTGCCAGCGCCCGTCGGCCGCCACGTCGCCGGGTTGCATGGCGTAGACGCTCTTGGGCTTGCCGTCCTTGTCCTTGGCGCCCAGGTAGAATACATATCCCCACGGACCAAAGTCGCCTTGAGCGCGATACCGCATGGACACGTAGGGAAGCTTGGCGAAATCAACCAACTGCGGCAATCGCGACGTCCAACGCATCGAGCGATGGTCGCCCCCAATCGAGTATCGCACACCCACGGACGTCCTTTCCTGGGCATAGTGTGGCGGAGGGTTGGGAATCCAGTGGGGCGCCGGCGTCCACTGCTGCTGTTCGAACTCCAACCGCACCGTTTCTGACCGCGGCCAGTGATAGGCGATCAGGTGGCCGGCCTCGGGGCGGATGTCGGTTTGCTCAATTTTGACCATCAGGCGGGCCTCATCTGCCGTGGCTGGCCCCAATCGCAGCAAGAACCTATCAATAGGGACGGCAAACTGGTAACTAGCCAGATCGACAGCCAGTACGTGCTCCCGCCCGTCGCATAGCAGGTCATTGGAGTTGATCAGATGGTACCAGGTCGGGCCGGAACTCTGGACCGCCAGGACCATGTCGCCCGGGCGAGTATCGACACCCGTCGTTCGGTAACGAAATTGCAGGTATCTCGGCTCGCCAGCCATTTCGGCCGGCGTGGGCGCGAATACCCAAGTCATCTGTTTCCCGCGATTGCCAACGGTCAGCGAAATCCAGCCGTCAGCGGACGTTGCCGTAAAGCGATCGGCCTGTCGCTTTGGCGTCCAGCCGGGCTGCGACACCATCCTCGGCACAACCCGCCCGTCGATAGGCTCGGCGGCATGTCCACCCACACCGAGGCCGATCAAGGCGACTACGCAGAAAACCGGCCGCTTCATGACATCTTCCTGTGCTGGTCCGACGAGTTTCGGTACCCTTCACGTTCGCTGTCCCTACTAATAACTTCGTATTCGTTGTCCGTCAAGGATCTGCGACATTCGATGCTCAGGCCGCGCGGGGTCAGAATCGCCGTGTCCAGACAAGTTCGGCGCCCTCCTCGTGGGCATCATCGAGGCGATTTGCCTTCCGATCCGAGCGTTCCTGGTGTCCCGGCTCAGCCTGGCCGCCGAGATTCTCGCACTACGGCAGCAGGTTGCCCGGAACAGCAAAGGTGTCAACGGGCCGCAAGTGACTCGCGGCCGGCTTGCCGGATCCGACCTCCGCTCACTTGATGGGAGTCGCATCGAACACCACCGTTTCGAACGGCCGCAGGGCGATGATTCGCGGTTGCCCGGCGCGGATTTCGATCGAAGCCTTCGCCGCATCCTCGGCCCAAGGGCTCTGCAAACGATAGGACCGAGGCGCGCCGGCGGGCAATTCGAAAGCCTGCTCCAGGTCGAGCGCGAACTGGGCCGATCGCTCGTCGGGATTGCGCAGCGCCAGGACGGCCTTGCGGGGCGCCCCGGAAGCGTAGCCATACACTTCGTTCCGGGCCGGATTGCCGCCGATCCCGTGGGTATCGGCCATCACGTCGGCGTTGGCGCGGCTCCAGCGAGCGGTCTCGGCCAGCACATTCCACAGGCCGGCCGACCTCATCCGCGGATTGACATACAACTCCTGCAGGTTGACCCCCGTGGCGAAAAACGAGCGGGTTTCTTCAGAGCCGCGTGTCGCCGACCTTCTGGATCCACTGTCGCGTCCATTCCACCGCCTCAAAGCCGAGGTCCATCACGCCATTGCTGAGAAACATCATCCCCGCAATGCGATTTCGCTTGAGGGCTTCCAGTCCAAACTCACACTGGCGCTGCATGGCTGGAATCGGGATGGATGCCTTCCTGGTAAAATCCACCAGGTAACAACCCAAGATCACTTTCAGGTGCGGGGCCACTTCCTTGACCTTGGCCAAGTTGGACGCCAAATGGACAAGATCCTCGGGCTTCCACGTCCAGAAGGTGATGCCGTCGAGCAACTTCAAGTAATCGTCGAGCGGGAGTTTTAGAAGGGTCGTGTAGTACGTGGCATAAATCTCCAGGGGACGGCCCGCGCCCTTCAGGGTCTGCCGGAGCTCGCGGAGTTCGTCGACCGTGAGAACCGCTCGTTTGCCGGACGCCTTGGACGTAAAGAAGTCATCCATGTGCGCGCCCACGAAGTTGGGCGTCTTGCGGATCAGTTCCAGCCCCTCTTTACGTTCCTCCGGCGTCGTGAAGCCTCCCGAGCCGACCAGCCCCCAGAGGACCCGCTTGAACGGCCGCAGCGCAACCGCATATTGTTCGAAGGGAGGCTCGAACCGGCCAAGCTTTGCTTCCGCTCCCGCATTGGCCTGATTCATGTAGATATTGGAGATTCCCAGATAGAACGCGCCCTCGGCAGGACTCATCACGGTCCGGCGCTGCGTATGAGGCGCCGTGCTGCCGGTCGGGCTGCCAAAGAGCCACAACCGATCCCTCACCGTGTCATCCGTAGATGATGGCAATTGCGCCGAAAGCGGCGCCGTCCAAACGGATGCCGCCAGCCCGCCGGTCGTCAACGCCAGAAGCTTTCGACGAGTCAAAGTATTCCACTGCATCTTGTACCTCCTTAAGTTATAGAGCAGCCCGCCATTCAAAGTCCCGCGGTAATTCGTCGTTGAGGATCGGTCTCGATCGTGTGCGCGCCACACAAGCGTCAACGAGGACTTCTGCGACCGCTCCTCCCATCCCCCCGTGGATCCGGTGTTCTTCGACGGCAACGATCCCGCCGTCATCGCCTGCCCGGCCACTCCCGGATGCTTGAGGAACAACCGGTCGCGGCTGTAGCCGCTATCGGCGGGTCCCTGGTCGCCGCCGATAAGGGAATGCGCGAACCAGGAGATCGCGTTCCGGATGCCGACCGCATCCCTTTCTCGGGACCAGAGCGTCATTTGGGCTTCACCCTGCACAGCGGGTTGGCCACGACATCCGGCCGAATCGAGTTCGTTATCCTGCGGACCAACGATCCACCTCCAGTTGCTCTCCACCCCCTCTCACGAGGGCGCCGTTACCTTCGGTTACAAAGTTCAGACTCAACTTTGACAGGGACTTGCACCCTGCTGATTCGATACGCTTACAAGCGCATTGTGCCAGTGGCTCTGCCAGTGGCTTCCGTCGCAGGGCATTGCAGCACTGGCAAAGCCAGTGGCACACGTACAATAAATGTACCATCTGAGCGACGCACTACACCGGCGGGCTTCGGGGGCATTTCGGCCGACGTCAGGCCACAGTGGGGCGCGATCCGCTCAAAATCGGCGCCGGTGGTGAGAAGTGATCCGCCACTCTCGACGCTGCGGCATACGCCCGTAGGGTAAGTGGCACGGGCGTAGCTTGCAAACGGAGTGCCACCGGCGAAACAGCGAATAATGGAGTAAATGAGTAGTGTGCGTAAGATAGTTTTCGCTTTAGGTCGCTTGGACCATGAACCGCCATGGTTGCGACCAGATAGGTTGCTAGAATAGCCGTGTAATACACGGACGACCGCTAGGAAATGCTCCATGGAAACCCTTGAAACCCTGCTGCTCGACGTGTGGCGCGAAGCGTGCCGCCATATCCGCATTGAAGAATCGACGGTTGCCATTGCCGCAATGCTCTGCGCACGGACCCCGGTGGGAAAGGTCTTGGTGCGGCGGCTCGATCCGTCCCGCTTCTGCCTGGAGACCGTGGCCATTGGATCGTGCGTTGCCGAAACCGCTTTGATCGATGCCCGCAGCGAATGTACCGCGGAACAGTTTCAACAGCTACTTGCCTGGTGCAACGCAGGAGAGATGCTGCTGGCCAGTCGCGGGGGCGGTTCGGTGGAAGGCGTCGAGCGGCATCTCATTCCCACCGGGCTCAAGGGGGACATCTTAGCCGGGCGCCTGTGCGACGGCAGCGGACCATCCGGCGTGCTCGTGCTCGAGGCGGGGCTTCCCGGCCGTTTCGCGCCGGCCGATCGGCCCATGTTGGCGGCCTTGTTGGAGCCGTTTTCCGTGGCGCTGGAAAACGACCGGCGCATCCGCGAAATGGCGTCCTTGCGCGAGGCGGCCGAGGCCGACCGCACCTCGCTGTTATCGCGACTGGGGCGGCAGGCGTTGGGCGACACCATCGTCGGCGAGGATTCCGGGCTGCGGGCCGTCATGCAGCGCGTCGAGCTCGTCTCCCGATCCGACGTCCCGGTGCTGATCTTCGGGGAAACCGGGACCGGCAAAGAGCTGGTCGCCCGGGCGATCCATTCCCGTTCGAGCCGCCACTCCGGGCCGTTCATGCGCGTCAATTGCGGAGCGATCCCCGCGGAATTGATCGACTCGCAATTGTTCGGCCACGAAAAGGGCAGTTTCACCGGCGCCAGCGACGCCCATCACGGCTGGTTCGAACGCGCCGACCGGGGCACCCTGTTTCTCGACGAGATCGGCGAGCTGCCGCTGGCCGCGCAGGTCCGGCTGTTGCGGGTGTTGCAGGACGGGATGTTCGAGCGCGTCGGCGGTCAGCAGCCGATCACGGTCGACGTGCGAATCGTGGCGGCCACGCATCGCGACCTCTCGGGGATGGTCCGCGATGGAAAGTTCCGCGAAGACTTGTGGTACCGGCTGGCGGTGTTTCCCGTGGATCTGCCCCCTTTGCGCGAGCGGCCGCAGGACATCGCTGCCATGGCCCGGCATTTTGCCCAGCGCGCCGCGGTCCGTTTCGGGCTCACGCCGCAGATGCCGGGCCCGGAGTGCATCGAGATGCTCTTGGCCTACCCCTGGCCGGGCAACGTCCGCGAGTTGGCGTCGGTCATGGATCGCGCCGCGATTCTCGGCGACGGCCACTGCCTGGAAGTGGCCAAGGCGCTGGGAGTGCAGACTAGCCCCGTGGTCTTTTCGGCCGAGGTGCCGCGTTTGCCTGAGGCCGGGCCGGCCCCGATCGTGTCGCTCGACGACGCCATCCGTGCCCACATCGACAAGGCGTTGCAGGCCGCCAAGGGGCGCATCGAAGGCCCCCAGGGAGCGGCCCAATTGCTGAAGGTCAATCCGCACACCTTGCGCGCGCGGATGCGCAAGCTGGGGCTTGATTGGTCGAAATACCGGGCCGGCTGAGCGGCCCTATTTGCCGCGAAGTCGCCGCGACACTTTCTCACGCAGCCGGGCGAATTCCCGGCCCGCCATGGCGATCTTCTCGGCCAACCCCTCGGGGTTCTTCTCTCCTTCCGATCGTACGTAGTCCAACACGAGTTTCTCCGCCGCCACCAGGCCCGTCGCCACGTCGGGAATCTCGCTGGCAATCTCCAGGGGAATGCTGGTTACGCCGTTGCCGTCGCCGTGCAACAGGTCGCCCTGGTTGACCACCAGGGAGCCCACCCGCACCGGAAGGCCCACGTGCAACACATGACAATGGGCATGGGCGCAGATCGACGAGCCGGTGAAGACCGGGTAATCCAGCGCCCGCACCTGATCCAGGTCGCGGCCGCCGCCGCTGGTGATCAGGCCAGCCGAGCCGAAGGCCCGGTAACACGAGCACATCACCTCGCCGAAGGTCGCGCCCACCGCCGGGTCGTCCAGGTCCTGGAAGACCACCACGGCCGGGCCGGGCAGTTCCGGGAAGGTCTTGATTTGGTCGACCACGCTGGCGTATGCGTCGCCCTTGCCCGGCGGCGCGCTGCTGCGGAAGGCCGAAGTGCAGGCAAAACCCACCATCGGTGGCAAATGGGGAAAGTTGGCGCGGATTCGCCCGTCCATGAAGCCGCAATGCTGCGGGCGGACCTCGAACAGTTCAATCACGTTGCAGATCGTAGGCGTATCGAACTGGGCCAGTCGATCCAGCGTTTCACGCGAAATGCTCATGGGGTTCTCCTGTCGGCTGAAAGACTGCTTCGAGACTCCACTCGCCGGGCACCGTGCGAAGCATGGTCCGCGGGAGAGGGGCCGGACGCGAGGGTGGGCAGGTTTCGAAACAGCTTCTTCACGAATGGACCGTAGCGGCCCATTGTGGCGATCGGCCCGCGATGCTGCAAGGGGCCCATTGGCTGCCTCCGGAGAACGGAATTCATTCCGTTCCCATTTCTTTGCCCGGGTACCGGAATGAAATTTCCCTCTACGAGCGACATCCTTGCCGAGAGCGGCCCATCAGGATAGAGTGAGCAAATTACCGAAGGAGAAACCATGAAAGCCCTCGTTCTGAACCAATATAACCAGTTGGATTTCCAAGACCTTCCGCCGCCGCAACCGGCGCGCGACGAAGTGCTGGTGGCGGTGCGGGCCTGCGGCATTTGCGGCAGCGATGTCCACGGCATGGACGGCAGCACCGGCCGCCGCCGCCCGCCGTTGGTCATGGGCCACGAGGCAGCCGGTGTGATCGCGCAGCTCGGCGGCGACGTGCAGGGCTGGCGCGAGGGCGACCGCGTGACCTTCGACTCCACGCTTTCCTGCGGCGTTTGTCCGCCTTGTCGCAGCGGGCGGATCAATCTCTGCGACAACCGCCGCGTGCTTGGCGTTTCCTGCGACGAGTATCGCCGCAACGGGGCCTTTGCCGAGTACGTCACGGTGCCACGGCAAATCCTCTATCGCCTGCCCGACGAGCTGTCCTTCGCCCGGGCCGCGATGGTCGAACCGGTTTCGGTGGCCGTCCACGCGGTGGGCCGCACCCGGATCCGCCTCAACGACACGGCCGTGGTGGTGGGCGCCGGCATGATCGGGCTGCTGCTCCTTCAGGCCCTGCGGGCGGCCGGTTGCTCGCAGATCATCGTCGTGGACGTGGCCCCGGGGCGGTTGGAACTGGCCCGCCGGCTCGGCGCCACCGCAACGCTCCGCGCCGACGGCGACGACCCGCTGCCGGCCCTGCTGGCGCTGACCGGGGGCCGGGGGGCCGACGTGGTCCTGGAGGCCGTGGGGATCGCCGCCACCGTGCGGTTCGCCATCGCCGCGGCGCGCAAGGGGGGGCAAGTCACGCTGGTAGGCAACCTTTCGCCCAACGTGGAATTGCCTTTGCAGGCGGTGGTGTCGCGGGAACTGACGCTCAACGGTTCCTGTGCGTCCAGCGGCGAGTACCCCGCCTGCCTGGATCTCATCGCGAGGGGAACGATCGACGTCGATTGTCTGACCAGTGCCGTGGCGCCGTTGGCCGACGGCGCGGCCTGGTTCAAACGGCTCTACGATCGCGAGCCGGGGCTGATGAAAGTGATTTTGGAGCCGTGAACTTCCGTCGGGCGGCTGGGCCTAAGCGGGCGCCAGATCGGGGACATATGTGTAACAAGCAGGGTGGCGGCTTGTAGGGTGAGCCCAGATCATTTGCGGAACGCCTGTTGGACAGATTCGGCGCTCTGGTTGAGTTGAAACTGACGGGCGATGTGCAGCAGCGCCCGGCAATTCTCGACCAGGTCGGGACCTGAGCGAAACAGGCCGCCGCCGACGAGAATGATCAGTTGGTTTCCATAGGCGTTGGCCAGTTCCTGGACTTGCGCGACGCTCATCCCGCCAGCCGGCACGGGAAAGATCGGCCGAATACCGCCCATCGGCGTGCCGGTGCCCTCGGCCAGTGTAATGCAGTCCTCACGGCTGAAGGAAAAACGGCCGCCGAAGTTGGGAAAGATCGTGGCGTCCGCGCCCGCCAGACGTGGAATCTGACCAAACAGGGCATAGTGCGAAAAACCGCATTGCTCGCTGGCGATGAACCCACCCTGAAACGCCGGATGGGCGAGGATCGGCAACGCGACGCTATCATCGTCGGCCAGTTGTCGCATCGCCTCGAAGCCGCACAGCCCCGGCGACAGAAGTAGTCCGCCGGCGCCGCAGTCCTTGGCGAACTTCGCCCGGCGAGGCATTTGGTCGGGCCCGGCTGTCACGTTGGGGACGTAGCGGCAGCACAAACCCGTTTGCCGATTCGCACGCGCGATGGCCGCCGCACAATGGCTCACCCGGTCTTCAAACCAGCAAAACCGTTGATCGGCCAGGCCGTGATCGTCTTTGATCAGATCGATTCCGCCCAGCGCAAAGCGATAGGCCAGATCGGCTAAATCCTCGACCGACACCCCCATCGGCTTCAAGGCCGTGCAGAGCAGGGGTCGATCGAAGACGCTCAGCAACTCGCGCAGCCCCGATCGGCCGAAGCGTGGTCCGTGGAACGCCGCCGCTGCGGGCCCCAGCTCGACGCGTTCGACGCGGATCCCCGGCTTGAGGCTCGTGTTGCCCATCACGACATTGAGCCATTGGGTGAGATCGGCGGTGGCCACGTCCGCGGCATAAGTGATGGCGGCCAGAAATGCGCGGTCGTCGCGGCGCTGGAGCGACTCCAGTCGCCCCACCACGCCCTCGCGGATCAATCGCTCGGGAACGAGGGCTTGGGGAAATTCCACGGTTTGTTCAAAGCATATATCAATGGCCTTCGCCCGGGCTTCATTTTCATCGCCCTGGATCGAGTAGACAACGGTGAATCGCTCCGGGCCGACAGGCACTTTCGACGTGCACGGGACGACGACGTTCATTAGAGGGCCTCCGCCTTGACGCCGCTGTGTACGGGTTCGATCCGCACCGCCAGAAGTTCCTGCTCCTCGATGCCGAAGCGGGCGTCGAGCAGCTTTTCGACCTCGCGTACCAGGGCCGAGGCGTCCAGTCCGAATTTCTTCATCAGGTACGCCCGGCTGGCGCCGTGGGCGAAGGTGTCGCGCAGACCGATCCGCACCAGGCGCCGGCCGGCGCCGCACTCCGCCAATCGCTCCGCCACGGCGCTGCCCAGCCCGCCGGTGATCACGTGATTCTCCATCGTGATGATCCCACGGCGGGCCTCGGCGGCCAGTTCAATCAGCCGCGGGTCATCGAACGGCTTCAGCGTCGATACGTGGAGATGCCGTAGGATCACGCCGCGCTGTTGCAACGCCCGGGTAGCCCGCATCGCCTCCTCCGTGCAAATGCCGCTGGAAATCAGCACGACGTCGGGCCGCGGCGCATCCTCGACCAGGCGGGCCTGGCCGAGCTTCATGGGTTCGCGGGCGTCGAAGAGGCGGGGGATGCCGCCGCGGAGCATCCGCACGTAGACTGGACCGGGGACCGCCTGCGCGACGTCCAGCACGCTTTCCACCTCGGTGGCGTCGCCGCAGTCGAGAATCGTCATGTTCGGCAGGGCGCGGAGCACCGCCACGTCTTCGATGGCCTGGTGCGATGCTCCGCCCGGCGTAGTGATGCCGGGCAGGAATCCGAACATCCGCACCGGCAGGTTCGGATACGCCACCGACATCGCAATCTGGTCAAACGCCCGGCGGTAGATGAACACCGCAAAGGTGTGAATGAAGGGGAAGAATCCCTCCCGCGCCAACCCGCCGGCCATGCTCAACATGTTCTGCTCCGCGACCCCGAACGAGAGGAAGCGGTCCGGGTAGGTGCTTTGAAAGAGGTCGATCTCGGTCGAGGCAGTAAGATCCGCCGAGAGGACCAGCACCTCGGGCTTATCCTTGGCCCAACGCACGAGATTCTCCGCGTGAACCCGGTTGACGATTTCCATCAGCGCATCCTTTGAAGCAGGGACACGTATTGCTGCCGCTCGGCTTCGTCGCGGAATCGCAGGTAATGAAACTTGGGGGCCCGCGCGCGGAGCGGCTCGGCGCCGCGGCAGGTGTCGGTTTGACACAACACGAAAAGCGGACGTCCGTGGCGGCGTCGGGCGGAGGCGGCCAGTTTTACGGGGTCGTGGCCGTCAATGCGGGACACCATGACGCCGAAGGACTTCAGCCGTGCGTCAAGCGGTTCGACATTCATCACGTCGCGCGTGGCGCCATCGCACTGGTGGCCGTTTACGTCGACGTAAACTCCCAAGTTATCGAGTCGCAGATGTGACGCGGTCTGGACGGTCTCCCAGGTCTGCCCACTCTGAAACTCGCCGTCCGACATGAACACCCAAACGCGTCCCGCGTCGCCGTGGCGGCGGCGCGCCAAGGCGATGCCGGCAGCCTGGCTCAACCCTTGCCCCAACGAGCCGGACATTAATTCCAGCCCGGGCGAGTGATCGGCTCCGATCATCTCCACCGAAGAGCCGTCAACGTTGAACTGTGCGAGCCCTTCGGGCACCATGCGACCCACCTCGACCAGCGTGGCGTAAAGCACCAGCGCGTATTGCGACGGCGACATAATGAAGCGGTCGTGGTCGGGGCTGCTGCGGCCGTTGAAGCGTGCGCCGGTAAGTCTGCCTTGGTTCGAGGGGCCGGGAACCCCGGGAAACGGCCCGGGGACCAGCGGGGCACCGACCGCCGCGAGATTCATCACACGCGTGTACAAGGTGGCGAAGATCTCGGCCGACGAGCAGGCCTGACTGAGGTACCCACCCTGGTTGGCGAGCACCAGTTCCAGGACCCGGCGGCGAATGCCTTCCGCCACCCGCTGCACTTGCGGAAGCCATCGGTCAGTTGCCGTGGTCATGAATGTCCTCTGAGGCACGGAAGAGTTGCCATTTGACCGTGAAATAAGACATGGACGAACGTCTTGCTTCCCGCTGTCTTCCCGGCGCGATCGTCACACGCGCAGGATCCGCTTCACCGCGTCGGCCAGGCGGTCGATCTCGTCCGTGGTATTATACAGGGCGAAAGAAGGACGAACCGTGGCTTCCAGCCCAAAACGCCGGAGCGACGGCTGCGCGCAATGATGGCCGGCGCGGACCGCGATGCCTTGCAGATCCAGAAGACGGCCGATTTCTTCCGTAGGGCGGTCCCGCAGGACGAACGAGAGCACTCCCACCTTCTCGCGAGCGGTCCCGATCAGGCGAAGACCGTTGATCCGGGAGAGTTGCTCCGTGGCGTATTGCAGAAGTCCTTGTTCGTATTTCGCAATGGCCGGGCGCCCAAGTTGTTCGACGTAATCCAGGGCGGCGCCCAAGCCGACCGCATCGGCGATGTTCGGGGTGCCGGCCTCGAACTTCGCCGGCGCGTCGGCATACGTGGTTTCTTCAAAGGTGACGTTACGAATCATACTGCCGCCGCCTTGCCAGGGCGGCATGATCTCCAGCAGCTCTTCCTTCACGTAGACCACGCCGATTCCGGTGGGGCCGAAAACCTTGTGCCCCGAGAAGACAAAAAAGTCGCAGTCGAGCTGCTGCAGGTTCACGGGCATGTGGGCTACGGACTGCGCCCCATCGATGAGCACGCGGGCGTTGTAGCGCCGGGCCATTTGCGTCATTTCCGCCACCGGCAGGATCGTGCCCAGGCTGTTCGAGGCGTGAGTGAGCGCAACCAGCTTTGTTCTTGGTCCGAGAATGGCCTCATACTCTTCGAGCATGACCTCGCCGCGGTCGGTCACCGGAATCACCCGCAGCACGGCGCCCTTTTCCTTGGCCACCATCTGCCACGGTACGATGTTGGCATGGTGTTCGAGCGTGGAGAGGACGATCTCATCCCCCTGTTGCAGGAACTTGCGGCCATAAGTTTGTGCAACCAGGTTGATGCCTTCCGTGCTGCCGCGGACGAAAATGATTTCCTTGGACGACGAGGCTCCCAGGAACGTTTGGACCTTCTGCCGTGCCTGCTCGAAGGCGTCGGTGGAGCGGGCCGCCAGGGTATGCGCCCCGCGGTGGATGTTCGAGTTGTCGTGGGCGTAGAAGCGAGACAGTGAATCGATCACGCTCTGCGGTTTCTGGGTTGTGGCCGCGTTGTCCAACCACGCCAACGGCTTCCCGTGGACCTGCTGGTGCAGGACGGGGAAATCCTTGCGAATGGCGGGCACATCGAACGGGCGGGCTTGCGCGGCGGTGGGGGGTTTTCCGGCGAACAAGCGGCGGTGGAGGTCGTGGTCGAGTCCGTCGGCGCAGCGGCCGTCATCCGACCGGAACGGCGTCCGGATCCGTTGCACAAACGCACTCAGGCCGTCGCTGGCGGGCTCTGGCACATCAGGTCGGATAAGATTACTACCGGCAGTCTCCGCAGCGATCGGCAAGAAACTTCCGGCTGCCGGCGCCTCGGCAATGCCGTTCCCCCAGGCGGCCGGCTCGGATGCGGCATGCGACGCCTCCGCCTCCGTTTTCGGAATGCGGCTCGCGTCGGGGATGTCGTTGTACAGCCGGGTCGCAATTTGGGCAATCAACTCGGGCGTGACTTCGTTCATGGATCTGGCCTGCTTTGGTCCGATGCGTTACTTGGGGGACTGTTTTCTGTGTTCGTAATCGTGATAGTAGCCCACTTCGACGTTTTCCAGGACGCCCAGGGCATCGTCGGTGAGCACGGTGAGGGAGAAATAGAGCGTCAACAGGTAGGTCGCCACTCCCAGACTGTCAATTCCCATCAGCCGCGCGGAGAGACTGGGCATGATCTCGCCAGGGATGCCGGCCTGGTGTAGTCCCACCACTCCTTGGTCCTCTTCCCCAACCCGCAGCAGCAGAATGCTCGTCGTCCCGAAGCGGCGTCCGGTCATCTCCAGTTTGTCGCAGGGGATCAGCGGCACTCCACGCCAGGTGATCATGGGGATGCCCGCGATATTCATCGTCGGCGGCGGCACTCCGCGCCAGGTGCACTCGCGTCCGAAGGCCGCGATCGCCTTGGGATGCGCCAGAAAGAAGGCCGGCTTCTTCCACACCAAAGCGAGCAGCTCGTCGAGGTCGTCGGGCGTCGGCGTCCCGTAGCGGGCACTGATCCGCATCGACGGGTCCACCGAACGCAGCAACCCGAATCGCTGGCTGTTGACCAACTCCCATTCCTGCCGCTCCTTGATCCCCTCGATCGTCAGACGCATCTGCTCTTGGAGCTGG
>Ga0302319_10004646_pt1 | contig 28073 bp, 21 predicted proteins | sample Bog_T0_2_FD_203319 | JGI IMG/M metagenome (GOLD analysis project Ga0302319, IMG submission 203319) | Peat permafrost microbial communities from Stordalen Mire near Abisko, Sweden - Bog_T0_2 | ecosystem: Environmental > Terrestrial > Soil > Wetlands > Peat | place: Sweden: Abisko, Stordalen Mire... | reverse complement strand
GCCGGAGCTTTCGATGGGGATGTCGGGGGATTTCGAGATCGCGATTGGGTGCGGGGCGACGATGGTGAGGGTAGGGACGGCGATTTTCGGGGAGAGGTGAGCGCGAACGCGAGGTCGAGGTCGGGGGTCGCGGTCGGGTTCGCGGTCGCGGTCGCGCCCCAAAAAAGAAGCCCCTCGGCTCCGCAAAGGAACCGAGGGGCTCTCCCAGATCACGCATGACGCGTCACGCGTGCCCCGTCGCGCTCGTCGCCGCGCTGCCGCCATCGCTGGCCGCACTCGTCGTCGAGCCACTCACCGAGCTCGCGCCCGGCTGCTGTGTCGAAGCCGCCGCCTCCGCCGCCCCTTGCTCCTTCTGGAGCGCGCGAGCCGCTTTGGCCTTCTTCCCCTTCGGATTTGCCGCGCGCGCCGTAGGAGTCCGGTACGCGAAGAACTCCTGCACAGGCGCGAGTTGGGTCCGAACTTCCGGATCCGCCTTCGCGACCTTCTTCAGAATGCCGTACAGCGTCGTCGCGGTTTCCCACGAGCCGCTGTTCGCCTGAAATGTGTTCCCTTCCACGCTGGCGAGGAACGCTTGCAGTGCCTTCTGAAGAGGCTCGAGCTCGTGGGCGAGCGCGACCTGGGCCGTCATCGTCGATGTCGGCTGCAGGGGAAGATTCACGCCGAGCTGGTTGGCAAGGAGCGAGATCGTCGGAATGACTTTCTCGGATCCCTTGCGCGCCTTCGCGGCGATCTGCTTCTGCCTCTTGGTCAGCTTCGGGGTCGTGAGCGCCATCGCGGCGACCGCGGCCTGAATGTGACCCAGAGCCGTGGCGACTCGATCGGTCGTCGCCACCTTCGTGACTTTCTTTTTCGTATTCGTAGACATGTTTTCTCCTCTCCAAAGGTCGGCGCCGAGGGCGCGCCCGGGACCATCCCCGGGGCCGCGCTTCGTCGCGTTCCAATGAGTGAACAATGGAGGAAAACGCGCGGCCGGTATCGAGCGACGGTCGTACCGATTTCGGAGGCGAGGGGCGCGGAGCGGTACGGTGAGAGGTACGCATCCTTCGGATCCGAATTCAGATCGCGAAAGCCCTCCGAAGACCCTCTGGAGGCCTCGCTCGCCTCGTTCGGATCCAGATTCGGCTCCACGCGATCCCTTTCCGCATCGCTCCGATCCCGACGAGGGTCCTCGCGATGTGAAATGGGCGGAGCCCGATGCGAAATCAGATCGCTCGGATCCTCGCGTGCCTCGTTTCGATCCGGATTCGGATCCGATCGAGGCAAGCTCGGGTCCGAGAAGGTGAAAATAGGGCTCTTCTGACCCTCGCTCGGATCCGAACGATCCGAATTCGTGCTCGGCGAATGCGAGCTCGGATCGCTCGGATCTGAATTCGGGTCCGCGCGATCCGATTTCGGATCGCTCGGGTCCGAATCCGCATCGCCCGGACCCGCGCCCGGATCGACCTGCCCCAAATCCGGATCCACTCGCGTCGCGCGACGCGTTCTCGTCCCCCCGCTCCCCCCTACGCCACGACCACGACCCCCACGCCGAGCCGATACCCCCGCTTCTTCTCGCTCTCCACCAGCCCCTCGATCCACGCTTCCTTCAGCGCGAGCCCGGCCCCCTTCGCGCTCTCCCGCACCCGCTCCTTCAAATCGCTCAGCGCCTTCCTCACCACCACGTCCGGGAACGCCGAGTTCGCCGAGATGCGCCCCCCGAGATCTCCCGACGCGACCCACTCGCCCGTTTCCGCGTCGGGCGCGAGCCCGAGCAGGAGCGCGAACTGGTTCTGCGTGATCCGCAGACGCACCCTTCCCAGGTACGCCACCCCGTCTCGGCCCATGAGGACCAGTGGCTTCGCCTCGCTCCCCCAGCGCCACCCTTCCAGCTTCTTCGCCAGCCCCACGTTCGTCGCGGCGGTGATCACGACGTCGGACATCGAGGCGATGCCGAGCTGCTGCGCGACGGTGACCTCCACCTCTTCGACCGCGCCACCCAGGGTCCTCCCCGCCATCACGAGCACGACCGGGTGCATCCCTTTGCACGCGCGGCGGAGCTGCTTCGCGAGCGCCCCGGCGGCGTCCTCGCGTACGACGCGGAGGAGCAGGAAGAAACAGATTCGCCCTCCGTTCGCGCCGCGTGTCCGCAGGACGCCGATCGGCAGCACTCCGGCCGGCACGTCCCGCACCCCCTTGGGGATCTCGAGGAGCATCCGCTCGCGGAGCACCTCGGCGAGACGTGCATCGTCGATCCTCCACCGTTCGAGCGCGTCGCCGGCGACCGTGTGCGCGCGCACGCTCATGTCGTCGGTCACCGCGTAGTAACCGGCGCCCCCTTCGAGCGCGTGCGCCACGAACATCGAGCCCCACCGCCTGTGCCGGGCCTCCGACGGGCGGCGCGAGACGACGCGCACGAGGACCTTCGCGGCGACGGCCTGCGCGAAGCCCTCTTCGGTCGCGATCTCGGTGAACCGCCACCGGCCGTGCTCGAGCAACCCGAGGGACGACAGGTCGTCCGGCATCGCGCCAGGCGACGAGAGGCCGAGCGCCGCGATCGCCGCGCGCATGGACGTGGCGTGGCTCGCGTCCGAGAGGAAGAGCTTGTTCGGCAGCTCGATCGTCGCGTCCGCGGGCGCGCGCACGCCGGCGAGCTCGACGCGAAGCGTCCCCCTCCACAGGTACCCTCCGCCTCGCTCGACGCGCGCGTGCATGTCGGCGAGCGCGTTCTCGGAGCGGGTACTGAAGCGCGCGCCATCGTCCAGCTCGCACGCCGCCACCGTCACTCGTCGCGCTTCGGGAGGGAGCTTCGCCCGCGCGAGCCACGCGGCGCCGCGCTCGTGGAGAGGCTTCAGCGTGAACGTGGGGCGATCGCCGAGCGCGAGGTGTCGGGCCCACTCGGCGAGCAGGATCGGACGCGCGAGGACGAACGCGACCCGCGCGCAACCGGGATCCCACTCGACGAGATCGCAGCGAATGGGGCGCCGGGTGCGCCTCACGATCGCGCCGTCGCCTCCGAGCTCCGCGTCCCGCTCGGGGGGGACGCGGTGGAGGACCGCGGCGCGCGTCTTGCCGTCGTCGCCGAGCACGCAATGGACCGAGCCGAACGCCTCGCCGTAGACCGCGCTCGCTGCGACGGTGATGCGCGCGGGGTCGCGGGCCGTGTCGTCGTCGGGGAGCGCGAGCTCGTACCAAGGGAAGGGCGCGAGGTGACGACCGATGCGAATGCGAACGCGCTCGAGGATGCCGCGCGCGACCGCGTCACCCTCCGCGGCACGGCAGAGGAGGCGCGCGGTGAGATCGGCGACGGGCAAGCTCGCCCACGCATCGGTCGAGACGCCGCAGTCCCACGCGGCTTCGAGGATCGCATCGCGCGAGATCGGGAGGCTCGCGACGCGCGCGATCTCGTCGAGGGCGCAGACGAGAGGCGACGGGAGCGGGCGCGCGAAGAGAGCGGTGAGGACGGCCAGCGGCGAATCCACGTCGAGCGCTTCGGGTCCGCCGAAGCGGGCGAAGAGCGCGCGCAGGCGCCGCGGAGAGAGCGCGAGGAGAACCGCGCCACAGGCGAGCGAGACGCGAGGGGGCATCGGAACGACTACATCATGGAGGGGATCGCGCGGCGTGAGCCTGGGTCCCTCCGCGTGAAAACCCGCCGCGTGAGCCCCGGCTCGTCCTCGTGCGGCACCATCGCCCCCGGCTCCCACACGTCCTCGTCGATCGGCGGAAAGCGCACGGCGCTCGCGTCCGTCACGTGGTCCGGCACGTACGTCAGATCGATCACGTCGCAGTACGCCATCGCGTCTTGGTAGATCCGCGCGCCGCCGATGAACCACACGTCGCGCGCTTCCCCCTCGCGGGCGAGCGTCGCGAGCGCGGTCGCGATGTCCGCGTAGTGCTCCACGCCATCCATCTCGTGGCTCGAGATGACGATGTTCCGCCGGTTCGGCAGCGGCTTCCGGTTCATCGACTCCCACGTGAGCCGCCCCATCACGACCACGCTCCCCTTGGTGACGCGCACGAACCGGCGCATGTCGCCCGGGTGACTCCACGGAATCGTCCCCCCGACGCCGATCACCCGCTCCGGCGACATTGCCGCGATCATCCCGCGCATGGTGCCCTTCTCAGACCGCGACCTTGAACGAGATCGCCGGGTGAGGCTCGTACCCTTCGAGCACGAAGTGCTTCATCAGCGACTCGGTGTCGAGCTGGAGCAGCGGCTCGAGGTCTTCGAGCTTCGTGATCGAGGGATCGATCGTCAGCTTGGGGAGCTTCCGCGGCGCGCGCTCGAGCTGGGTGAGCAGCCCCGGCACGTGGTCGTACTCGGCCATCGTGCCGTCGGCCTTCGCGGTGTAGATGTGCGCGTCGATCGTCGTGTGCCCGAAGATGCGCGCCGGGATGCCGATGAAGCGCGAGAAGAGCTCCAGGAGAAGCGCGTAGCCGGCGATGTTGTACGGGACGCCCAGCGCGACGTCGGCGCTCCGCTGCGTGAGGTGCAGGTTCAGGAACGGGTCGCCGTGCGCGTCGAGCTGCACGTTGAGCACGAACATCGCGTGGCACGGCGGCAGCGCGGAGGTCTGCGCATTGCCCGGGGCCCACGCTTCGACGAGCAGCCGGCGCGACATCGGGTTCCGCTTCGCCTCGTCGATCACGTAACGGATCTGGTCGCTGAACGCGGCGTTGCCCTTCGCGTCGTGCACGGGGAAGTGCCGCCAGAAGTTCCCGTACGCGCTCGGCACCTTGCCGTTCTCGTCCGCCCACGGGTCCCAGAACTTGCACTTGTGCTTCTGGAGCAGCGTGATGCGCGTGTCGCCCGAGAGGAACCACAGGTTCTCGACGACGATGTTCTTCCAGCTCACCTCTTTGGTCGTGAGGAGCGGGAACCCTTCGCGCAGGTCGACCTCGTAGTTCCAGTTGAACGTCGAAATCGTATCGACGCCGGTGCGGTTCGGTCGCCGCGTCCCTTCGGCGAGCACGTGGCGGACGAGATCGAGATACTGCTTCATCGTTCCTCTCTGCCTAAATCAGGGAGCGTGATACGCGATCAAGGCGCGCGCCGTTCCGCGCGACCCTCACCCCCGCCAGCTTCGCGAGCAGGGCGCGCGCACCCCCTCTCCCACGAGGGGAGAGGGGGAAATCCAGCGGCAACAACCCCCTCTCCCCTCGTGGGAGAGGGGGCACGTAAGCGTCGTGGGAAACGCTTGGGGGGTGAGGGTCGCGGGTGAAGTCTTCGAGAATCACGCTCCCTGATTTAGCGCAAACGCGCGCGCAGAGAAACGGGGGCGGCTCGCCCTCACCAGCCAGCCGCGAGGGATCCGACGCGTCGCGGATCGGCCGCAGGGATCCAGCCGCCGTTCGCGCGCCCGATGACGTTCACGGTGGCGAGGTGCCCCGCCTCCTTGAACGTGTACCCCATGGCCTCGAGCGGCCCTCGCAGCGCCGCGTCGAGCCCGCCTTTCTCGAACAACACCAGGTCCGGAAGGTGCTGCATGTGAAAGCGAGGCGCGTCGAGCGCCGCGACGGGGTCGAGCCCGTGATCCAGCGCGTTGAGGATCACCTCGAGCACGGCCGTGATGATCCGCGGCCCCCCGGCGCCGCCCGACACGAGCTCCACCTTGCCGTCCGCGCCGGTCACGATGACGGGCGACATCGACGACAGCATCCGCTTCTTGGGCGCGATGGCGTTCGGCTCCTCTTGCACGAGGCCGTAGCCGTTGGCCTGCCCGGGGATCGACGCGAAGTCGTCCATCTCGTTGTTGAGGATCATTCCGGTGCCGGCGACGGTGATGCCGTTGCCGAAGAACCAGTTCAGCGTCGTGGTCAGCGCGACCGCGTTCCCCGCGGCATCGACGACGCAGAAGTTCGTGGTGTGCGGGCCGGAGGGGGAGGCCGCGACGCTCTTGATCTCGCTCGACGGCGTGGCCCGGTCGGCGTGAATCGTGGCCCGCTGCGCGTCCGCCCACTCCTTGGAGAGCAGCTCATCGAGCGGGTTCTTCACGAAGTCGGGGTCCCCGAGTCGCGCATTCCTCGCGGCGAACGCCCGGCGCATCGCTTCGACCAGGTCGTGAATCTCGGTAGGCGAGTGCCACGCTTCACGCGGCAGGTCGAACCCTTCGAGGATGTGCGCGATCATCGCGAGCGTGATCCCCCCCGACGACGGGGGCGGCATCGCCAGGACGCGCGCCCCGCGGTACGTGAACACGAGCGGGGTACGCCATTTCGCCTCGTAGCCGCGCAGGTCGTCGGCCGTGACGAGCCCACCGTGCGCCTTCATCTCGGACGCGAGCGTCTCGGCCGTCGGCCCCTCGTAGAACCCCTTCGGCCCCTGCTCGGCGACGCGCTCGAGGACGCGGGCGAGGTCGGGATTCTTCCACGTCGAACCCACCTTGGGCGGCGCTCCTCCCGGCAAGAACAGCGCGGTGGACGCGGGGTCACCGGCCAGTCGCTTCTTCGACGAGTCGATCTCGTCGGCGAACGCATCGCTCACGACGATCCCGTCCCGCGCCATCGCGATGGCCGGAGCGAGGAGCTCCTTCCACGGCTTCGAGCCCTTCGCCGCGTGCAGCGCCCAGAGCCCGGCGACGCTTCCGGGCGTCCCGCTCGAGCGCCAGCCCGTCTGCGAAGGCTTGAGTGTCGGCCCCGCGTCCGGTGCGCCGGCGTCCTGCACTGGGCTCACGAACATGTCGCGCGACGCCGCGGCCGGAGCCGTCTCGCGGAAGTCGAGCGCCCGCTCGTCGCTCCCGAAGTGCACCACGGCGAACCCACCCCCCTCCAGGTTCCCCGCCGTCGGGTACGCGACCGCCAGGGCGAACGCCGTCGCGACCGCGGCATCGACCGCGTTTCCACCGTGCTCCAGCACGTCGAGCCCCACCTTGGTCGCCAGCGCGCAGTCGGTCGTCACGGCGCCATGGAGGCTCGGCGGCACCTGCGCTCGAGCTGCATACGTCCATTCGGGCGGCACGGCAGGAGCGGCCGCCGTGACCGAGGCGATGGCGCGGAGCGGCGGGACGATCGGCGCAGGAGCCTTGTTTTCCGCGCAGGCCGTAATCACGAGGGCGACCAGAGCGAGCGGGCGACGTGCGTTCATCTGGGCGAGGACGATTAGCACTTTTGAACGTGCACCCGCCTCCCATCGGAGTACGGTTGGCCCGTAGTCACTCACCCGGGAGTCACGCCATGCGTCTGCGCGTCCTCGTCCTCGCGCCGCTCTTCCTCTCCGCGCTCTCTGCGCCTGCCTTCGCGCTTACACAGCCCGACGGCGCGCAGATCCCGTCGCCGATGGGGTGCGCGAACAACGCGCCGACCGGCCTCTTGGCGGCCATGGCCTGCGCCTGCACGGCGCCCGGCATCTGCAACATCGGTGCGCCGTGTCCCGGGGGCGCGACCGCATGCGCCAACGGGGAGAACGGCACCTGCGAAACGACGCTGTGGCACTCGCCGAACGACAACTCGTGCATCCCGTCGAACGAATCGGGGCTCGACCCGACGACCCAGGCGACGACCACGCCCGAGACGTTCCACCCGACGTGCGGCCAGACGTTCACCGTGATCTCGCGCGGGACCGCCGAGTTTCAAGACATCTTCGGCTGGTACAACGCGACGACGAACGGTCAGCCCCCGCCGACGAGTGATCTCCACGTGATGATCCAGTGCGGCGACGCCGCGGGGAAATCGGCGACGCTCGATGTGCAGACGGACCCTTCGTACAAGGGGGGCGACATCGGCTTCTTCCTCCTCACGCCCGAGAGCCACACGTCAAAGGGCGCGTGCGCAACGGGCACCAGCTGCTGTCCGACGGTCGCGGGGTTCGCGAGCGGCACCGGCTACGCTTACTACTCGCAGCGCGAGCTGAATCCCGACACGTCGGCGACGGCGCCGTACATCCACTTGCTCATCATGCCCGGGACGATCGCGCCGAATCGTTTCTACTTCGCGTGGGAAGACACCTTCGACACGACGAGCGCCGACTTCACCGATCTCGTGACCGCGGTGGACGGCGTCGAGTGCAGCGGGGCCGGAGTGCCGTGCACGACGGCGAAGCTCGGCGCGTGCGCGCTCGGGATCACCGTCTGTTCGCAGGGGTCGTCGCTCTCGTGCAATCCGCTCGTGCAGCCGCAGCCCGAGACGTGCAACGGCCTCGACGACAACTGCGACGGCACGGTCGACAACGGCGCCACCTGCCCCACCCCGGGAGACGTGTGCTCGAACGGGCAGTGCGTCGGCTTCTGCAGCCTCGAGAACCCGTGCACCGGCGGGCTCTCGTGCGACTCGACGACCGGCATGTGCGTCGACCCGAAGTGCGTCGGCGTGACCTGCAACGCGAACCAGGTGTGCACCGGAGGTCAGTGCGAGACGGCGTGCAACGGCGTCGTTTGCCCGTACGGGCAGACCTGCGTGAACAACGCCTGCATCAATCTGTGCGCGGGCGTCGCGTGCCCCTCGGGACAGGCCTGCCGAGATGGAGTTTGCTTCGCGGGGTGCGCTTCGTGCGGAGGGATCACGTGCGACGCCCCTCTCTCGTGCGACTCGACGTCGGGCGGCTGTGTGGACCTGTCGTGCTCGACGCCTTGCCCGAGCGGGACGTACTGCTCGAGCGGCGCGTGCGTCCCCACGTGCTCCGGCGCCGTGTGTCCCGGTGGTGCGGCGTGTACGAACGGATCGTGCGCAGCCCCTCCGTCGGTGGGCGGAGCGCTCGACGGGGGCCTCACGGTGCCGACCGGGGGCTACCCGTCCGGCACCGATGACGGTGGCGTCGGTGGAGTCAACGGCGGCAACGGCGACACCTCGGGCGCCTTCGCGCCCCATTCGGGCGCCTGCGGATGCTCCGCGCCGGGCGTCGATCCGAACGGCCCCGAGTACGCGGGGGCGTTCTTCGCTGCGCTGGCGATCGGCGGAGTCATCACGCGCCGCCGTCGCCGCGCTCGCTGAGTTACTTCCGGGTATCGACCGTCACTTCGACGCTCATGCCCGGACGCAGCGGGCGATCCTGCGGGAGCGAATCGAGATGAATGCGCACCGGGACGCGCTGCACGACCTTCGTGAAGTTCCCGGTCGCGTTCTCCGGCGGCAGTAGGCTGAAGCGGGCTCCGGTCGCGCCGGAGAAGCTCTGCACCGTGCCGTGCAGCTTCATGCCGGTGTAGGCATCGACGTCCACGTCGACCGATTGCCCCATGCGCATCTTGTTGATCTGCGTCTCCTTGAAGTTCGCGGTGATCCAAGCGTCGTCGACCGGGACGATCTGCACGACCGGCTGACCGAGGGCCAGCATCTGCCCGACGACGACGCTCTTCTTGGACGCGAGCCCGTCTCGCGGCGCGACGATCCTCGTGTACGCGAGATCGAGCGCAGCCAGGTCGCGCGCCGCCTTGGACGTCGCGGACTTCGCGTGCGCGGCAGCAGCTCTCGCGCGCGCTTGCTCGACCTGGGGGCCCACCGCGCTCGACTGAAGAACGCGCGCGTGCGCCTCGGCGACGCGTGAATCCGCTTCGGCCTGGGAGGCGCGGATGTAGCTCTGATGGGCCTTCGCCTGGGTGAGCGCGGCGTCCGCGCCGTCGAGGCGCGCCTGTGCGTCGTCGAGCTGCTGCTTCGGGATCGCCCCCTGCGAGAAGAGCTGCTTGACGCGATCGAGGTCCGTCTTGGCCTGCTCGCGCGCCACTGACGACTGCTTCACCTGCGCGTCGGCCTGCGCGATCTCGTCCGCCGTCGCCGTCGCGGCCAGCGAGGAGCCGCGCAGGGAGGCTTCGGCGGCCCCCTTCTGGCCGGTCGAGTTGGCCTCGATGATCTTCACCTCGGCATCCGCCGCCGCGGCGGCCGCCTCGTCGGCGGAGAGCTGCGCCTCGGCCTGATCGAGCCGCGCCTGCGCCTGCGCCGGATCGATCTCGACCAGGACGTCTCCCGCTTTGACGCGCTGGTTCTCCTCGAACCCGACCTTGAGCACGAGCCCCTGAATGCGGGCGGGGACCGAGACGACGTCGGCGTCGACCTGCGCGTCGTCGGTGTCCTCGAGGCCCGCATGCACCACGTACCAGCCGACGATCCCGAGCGCCGCGGCGGCGAGGACGCCCATCGCGATGCCGCGCGCGCGGTTCTTCTTGGCGGGGGCCGCGGTCTCTTCCGCGACGGTCACGGGAGTCGTCGTTGCATCTGCAGCATTGCTCATCGTCAAATCTCCACGACCATCGGCTCTTCGTGGCCGGTCTTTGCGGCGGCGTGGCGCCGCCCATCATCGAGCAAGATCACGAGCGGAACGGAGACGGCGAAGACGAGCCCCGCCATGAAGAACGCCCGGTCGAAGCCGAGCATCGAGGACTGAATCTCGACGAGACCGTCGAGCATCCCGATCGCGCGCGCCCTCGCGGTGACGGCGTCGAGGCCGTGGCTCATCAGCATCGTCTGCATTCCCTGCAGGCGCTGCATCACGTTCGGATCCCCGACCGGAACGTGCGCGACGAGGCCCACCCGTGCGTCGACCGTGTAGCGGGTGAGGAGCGCCGCGAAGATGGCGACGCCGAAGCTCCCCCCCAGCTGGCGTACGAGGTTGTTCAGCCCGGTGGCGTCGCTCATGCGCTTTCGATCGATGGTCGCGAGCGCGACGGTCGAGAGCGGGATGAAGATGCACGCGAGGGCGACGCCCTGGATCATCTGCGGGATGAGGATCTCCTGGTTGCTCGTGAGGAGCGTGAAGCGGCTCATCTGGAAGCAGGTGAACGCGCCTAGCGCGAGGCCGAACGAGATGACCATGCGCGGCGAGGTCTTGTTGTAGAGCGCGCCGACGATCGGGATCGTCACCAGCATCACGAGCGAGCGTGGCATGAGCGCGAGCCCCGTCTGCATCGCGTCGTAGCCGAGGAACTCCTGCATGTAGATGGGGAGCAGGAAGAGCGTCGAGAAGAGCACGGCGCCCAGCACGGCTCCGATGGCGGTGCCGGTGGCGAGGGAGCGGTTCTTCAGCACGCGCAGGTTCACCGCGGGCTTCTCCACGGTGAGCTCCCAGACGACGAACATCACGAGCGACGAGACGGCGACCGCCGCGTACGCCACGTTGAGCTTCGACTCGAACCAGTTGTACTGCTCCCCCTGCTCGAGCAGCGTCTGGAGCGCGCCGAGGCCGATGACGAGGAGCGCCATTCCGGTCCAGTCGACGCCCCCCTTCACGCGCTCGAAGTACGGCGGGTCGTGAACGATGCGCCACACCATCACGAGGCCGAGCGCTCCGACGGGGAGGTTGATGTAGAAGATCCAGGGCCACGAGTAGTTGTCGACGATGTAGCCGCCGAGCGTGGGGCCGATGGCCGGGCCGAGCATGATGGCGAAGCCGTAGAGGCCCATCGCCATTCCCTGCTCCTTCGGCGGGAACGTCTCGCGCAGGATCGCCTGCTCGGTCGGCTGGAGCGCGCCGGCGCCCATTCCCTGCAGGATGCGGAAGATGACGAGCGTCGTCAGCGAGCGCGCGGCGCCGCAGAAGAACGAGCCGACGAGGAACAGGATGAGCCCCGCCATGTAGATGCGCTTTCGACCGAAGCGCATTCCGAGCCACGCCGTCAGCGGCATGATGATGACGGCGGCCACGATGTAGCCGGTGGAGACCCAGGTGATCTCCTCGACCGTCGCCGAGAGCGTGCCGCGCAGGTGGGGGAGGGCGACGTTGACGATCGACGTGTCGATCGTCCCCATGAGCGTCCCGAACGTCACCGCGATGGCGATGAGCCACTTGTTCTTCGGGTACGTGATGGGCGCGCTCGGCGCGGCTTGGGTCGCGGACGCGGTCATCGGCTTCTTTTGGATGCTCGAGCCGGCAATCGCGCTGCGCCGTGGAGGAAGAATCGGACGACGAGGTCGGTGTCCTTGGCCAGCTCGGCGTCACCGTGCTCTTGCAGTGCGCCGATGGTGAACGCGCGCACGAGCGCCCCCAGCAAGCGCGCCAGCGCGAGCGGGTCGAGGGGCTCGAGGACGCCGGCGTCGATCCCTTCCTCGACGAGCGCCACGAAGAGGGAGCGGACGCGCGCGACGTTCTTCGCGGCCTTTCCCCCGAGCAGCACGGTGGCCGACGCGCTCCCGGCGCCGATGAGCCCGTGGTCCGCGGCTACCGTGAAGAACGCGCGGTGCGACTCGACGTACCGGAGCACGCGATCGAGCCGTGCGCGGAGGCGCCCCTCGAAGTCGGCGGGGTCGCCCGCATGTGCGTCGAGCTGCGAGATGAACCCCTCGGTGCGCTCTTCCAGGAGCGCGCGGAGCACGTCTTCTTTCTGCTCGAAATGGTTGTAGACGGTGCCCACCGCGATCCTGGCGCGCTGCGCGACGTCCTGGATGCGCGCGCGATGAAAACCCTTCTCCGCGAAGACCCCCTCAGCGGCCTCGAGGATGGCGTTGCGGAACAGCGCGCGCGCTTCGTCTCGGCGCGTCGGGGGAGCGGCGGCTCGCCGTGCAGACGCGGTGCTCACTTGGTGAACTTTGATTCATCTCGCGCCGGAACGCCAGCGCGGCCTTGTGCCTCGGGCGTTCCGCAGGGCTAGAATGCGCCGACGATGGATCAGCGGCTCGTCGCGGCAGCACTACCGATCTTCTTCCTGACGATCGGCGCCGAGCTCTGGAAGTCGCGCCGCCATGCCGAGCCGCGCTACCGCTTCTCCGACTCGATCACGAACCTGAGCTGCGGCATCGGGCAGCAGGTGCTGGAGCCGTTCCTGCGCGTGGCGGGGCTCGCGGCCTACGTCTTTCTCTACGAGCGCTTCCGCTTCGCGAGCATCGCGACGAGCTCGGTCGCCGGGTGGGTCGTCCTCGTCCTCGCCGTCGATTTCTTCTACTACGTGTTCCACCGCGCCAGCCACCGCGTGAACCTCTTCTGGGCGTCGCACGTCGTCCATCACCAGAGCGAGGAGTACAACCTCTCGGTCGCGCTGCGACAGAGCTGGGTCGAGCCGCTCCTGGCCGGCGTCTTCTATCTCCCGCTGGCGCTCGTGGGCTTCTCGCCCGTCGCGTTCGTGACCATCAGCACGTTGAACACGCTGTACCAGTTCTGGATTCACACGCGGCTCGTGGGGAAGCTCCCGCGCTGGATCGAGTGGTTCCTCAACACGCCGAGCCATCATCGCGTTCATCACGGCGTGAACCCGAAGTACATCGACAAGAACTACGCGGGGCTCTTGATCGTCTGGGACCGAATGCTCGGCACCTTCCAGGAAGAAGAAGAGGAGCCGATCTACGGCATCGTGAAGCCGCTCGCGAGCTTCAACCCGCTGTGGGCGAACGCGCACTACTGGGTCGAGATGGCGGCGCTCGCGAAGGACGCGCCGCGGCTCGGAGACAAGCTGCGCGTCTGGGTCGCTCCGCCGGAGTGGAGACCGCGCGAGCTGTCGAACGGTCTGGGCTACGTGACGATCCCCGAGGTGAGCCGCGAGACGCACAGGAAGTACGACGTGGCCGTCGCGCGTGCGGTGAGCGCGTACGTGGCGGTGCAGTTCGCGACCGTCCTGGCGGTGACGAGCGCCATCACGGTGCTCGGGGAGCACGTCTCGGGGCCGCTGCTCGCGACCGCGACGCTCCTGGTCCTCGTGGAGGTCGTCGCCTGGGGGGCGCTCTTCGAGTCGAAGCCGTGGGGAGCGCCGCTGGCTGCGGTGCGGTTGCTGGCGACCGCGGTCGTGGTCGCGTGGTTCGCGCGCGAGCTTGCGATGGGGATGGTCATCACGGTCGGCGTGGGCGTGGCGATGCTCGCGATGGGGGCGTGGGTGGCGCGACTCGGCCTGAGGGCGCGCGCGACGGTCGCTCAGCGGACGGGCGGGGCGATCGAAGGCGTGGCTGCGCCGTAGGCTTCGCTGGGGACGAACTGGCGGAGCTGCCAGGTGTGGAAGTAGAGCCGCTCCTGCGTGGCGTGGAGCGCGTCGCGCGAGCGGGCGACGAAGATCGACGCCGTGACGATGACGGCGATGTTCGTGAAGAAGAGGAACACGAGCGTCGGGATCGGCGGGAACCACGCGATCTGCGGCAGCGTGACGAGCGCGCCGTGCTCGAACGCCAGGGAAGGCGGCAGGATGCCCGAGACCTCCAGCACGAAGGGGACGGCCACGGCGAGACACCCCGAGGCGACGGCCCACGCCCGGCGCGAACGCGCGGCGGAGGAGACATAGAGGATCGTGTTCACCGCGGCGATCCCCGGGAGGAGCATGAACGGCCCGGCGACGCCGGTCGCTGCGGCGATCGCCACGGTCGACGCGAACAGCGCGAGATCGGAGGCCAGGGTCACGCGCGACTCGCGCGCGCGGCCGACGTACCAGTTCGCGGCGGCCGCGACGGCGAAGAGCACGTCGCAGAGCGCGCCCCACTTCACGTCGCGAACGCCCATCCAGAGCACGAGCGGGGCGTAGACGAGCCAGGTCGCGTAGCCGATGGCCGCCGTGCGCGCGGCGACGCGCTGGGTGTGGACGAGCGCGCGGGAGAGGTCGGCGCGCGCTTCGGGGGGGAGCTCGCGGGGGGGCTCGGTGAAGAGGCGGACGAGGGCCTTCATGGCGTCGACGTTGGAGGGGTCGAGCGCGACGGCGCGGCTCACTTCGCGCATCGCGAGAGCCCGCGCTTCCACCGCGTCGCCGTTTCCGCGGAGGGCGCGCTCGGTGGCCTCGGTCGCCGCGTGCGCGTGGTTTCGGGCGAGAGCGCGGCGTTGCTCCACGTCGCGATCGCCCGCCAGGAACGCTTCGACCGCCTCGTAGATCTCGCGCGCGCTCGCGAAGCGATCGCGTCGCTCGACCGCGGTCGCGCGCACGCAGATCGCGTCGAGCTCGGGGGCCACGTCGCGTGACGGGGCGCGCACGGACGGGCGCGCGTCGGCTCCGGCGAGCGTCGAGCGGAGGACGGCGTCGCTCGAGCCTCGTGCGTGCAGCGGCTCGAGGGCGAGGAGCTCGAACAGGATCGAGCCCAGGGCGTAGACGTCCGCGCGCGCGTCGAGCACGACCTCGTCGCGACGCGCCTGCTCGGGCGCCATGTAGCCGGGGGTGCCCATCACCGTGCCGTGGATCGTGCCGACGGTGTCGTCGGCCGAGGGATCGGGGGTGACCGCGCGACGGCTCTCGGGGCTCTCGACGGACGTCTCGACGACCTTCGCCAGCCCCCAGTCGAGCACGTACACCTCGCCGAAATCGCCGACCATGATGTTGTCGGGCTTGAGGTCGCGGTGGATGACGCCGCGCGCGTGCGCGAACTCGATGGCGAGACACACGCTGGCGAACGCCGTGAGCAGCTTGTGGCGCGTCCACTCGCGCACGGTCGCAGGGACGCCGCCGTGCAGCTCGCCGATGACCTGTTCGAGCGTCTTGCCGAGCACGCGGCGCATCGTGAAGTACGCGCTGCCGTTCGCGTCGCGTCCGAGGTCGTACACCGGCACGATCGACGGATGCTCGAGCTGACCCTGGACGCGCGCCTCGCGGACGAAGCGCGTGCGAGCGTCCAGCTGGCCGCCCCGCTCCGCGCGGATCACCTTCATCGCGATGTCGCGACCGATGCGGTGATCGGCGCAGAGGTACACCTCGCCCATTCCCCCTTCGCCGAGCCGGTCGCGGATCTCGTAGCGCCCGGCGGCGGTCTCGAGGTCGTCCACGGCCTCGCGCGCGGAGTCGCGAGGATCGCGCGTCGAGCGCGCCACGGGGGAGTCGGCCAGCGTGCGACGGTGGTCGTCGTCGCTGTGCGCGTGCCGCTCGGCGGAATCGGTGGTCACGGGTGGTTGCGCGGTCTTGTCGTCCGGCATCTCAGTCCTCGGGGGGAGTCTTCAACAGGTAGCGCGAGATCATCTGCGCGAGCTCCTCGGCGAGCGCGCCGCTGGCGAGCTGCGTGGGGAAATCGCGCGGTCCGGCGCGGACGATGTGCAGCGCGGTGATGATGACGAGGTGGGCGGCGAGCGCGAGGTCCCGCGGGCGCACGATGTCGCGTCGCTTCGCGAGCACCCGCTCGACGATCGCCGCTGCCTGGTGCGTCATCGCGAGACCGGTGTCGAGGTCTCCGAGGTTCGACGCTTCCGTGTACCAGCGCCGCACCAGCTCCTGGCGGCTGGTGACGACGCCGGCGAGCCCCCTGGACAGCTCGAGGATCGCGTCGTGGAGCGGCAGCTCCTCCAGCAGGTGCGCGCGGGAGAACATCGACTCCGCCTCGGCGGTCCAGAGGCGGTGAACGACCGCCTGGACCAGCGCCTCCTTCGTCGGAAAGTAATGGTAGAGCGTGCCGATGCTCACGCCGGCGATCTCGGCGATGCGGTTCGTGGTCGCGCCGTGGATGCCGTACCGCGTGAAGGCGATCTCGGTCGCGCGGACGAGCACCTCGACCGTGTCCTCCGCTCGCTTCTGGCGCGGGGCCCTCCGGGGGCTGGTGCGCGCACGCCTGGGCATGTCCAAGGATACCCACGAAAACCGAGCGAGCGGCCGCGGCCGCGAACGGGAGGGCAGAGCCCGCGTGTAGGCGCGCTTCATTTGTCGCTGTTTTCGTGTTTCGCGCGCGCCCCGGGCACCATCGTCGAATGCGAGTAACACCGTGTCGCGAACCGTGGCCCTCTATGCGCCATGCTTAGTACGCGAAAAAGCGCTCTCCTGGCCTCGACGGTCTCCGCCGCGTCGCTCGCCCTGCTCGGGCCCATGACCGTCGCGAGCTGCAGCTCGTCGTCGAACGGAGGGAGCGGAGGAGCGGGCGCTTCGCCCGACGCTTCGACCGTCGCGGACGCCGGACCTCAGCCTCCGTTCGCCGCAGGAAGCCCGTGGCCCAAGTTTCGTCGCGACGCGATCCAGGACGGCGTGAGCCCGGTGCACGCGTCGATGACGGGGGGCGCGCTCTGGTCGTACCAGACGGGCAAAGGGATCTTCAGCTCGCCGGTCGTGGGGGCCGACGGAACGATCTACGTGGGCTCGGCCGATCGCACGTTCTACGCGCTCCACGCCGACGGCACGCTCGCCTGGAGCCTGCTCACCGGCGAGATCATCGACTCCGCCGCGCTGCTCGACGACCAGGGGAACGTCTACTTCGGCTCGGGCGACGGCAACCTGCGCGCGCTGAATGCCAAGACCGGCGCGCCCGTGTGGTCGTTCGCGGCCGACGACCCGAGCGTGAACAGCGCGTACATCAACTGGTTCGAGGGGAACGTCGCGCTCGGGATGGACGGGAACCTCTACGCCCCGAACGACGACTACTTCGTCTACGCGGTCGACCGGGCCAACGGCGCTGCCGTGTGGAAGTACAAGATGCCCGACCAGACGTGGTCGCTCCCCGCGGTCGACCCCGCGACCGGCATTCTGTACGTCGGCAACAACGAGACGATCCCGCTGCTCGGCGAGAACACGTTCGCCATCGAGCCCGACGGAGGGGGGATCTGGAGCGCGAGCACCATCGGGACGGTCGCCGCGAGCCCGGTCATCGCCGGGACGCAGATCATCGTGGGGGCGTTCGACGGCTACCTGCACTCGTACGACGCGACGCTCGGGATCCAGAACTGGCAGACCCCGGCGCGCGATCACATCTACGGGAGCGCGTCGCTGCTCGCCGACGGGACGATCGTGGTCCCCTCGGCTGACGGCAGCCTTTACGCGATGGACCCGAAGACGGGCGCGCAGAAGTGGGAGTTCGATACGACGCAGCCGATTCGCTCGTCGCCCGCCGTCGATGCCGACGGGAACATCTACTTCGGGGACGGCGACGGGCGGCTCTACGTCGTCGGATCCGACGGGACGCTGCGCTGGTCGATGCTCCTCATCAGCGCCGACAGGAACGATCTGAACGCGTCGCCGGCGCTGACGAACGACTCGATCATCCTGGCGGGCGAGAGCGGGCAGGTCTTCAGCGTGCCGTACGAGTACTGCCTGCGCCCCGAGGGGAAGGCCGACGTGCGCTGCTCGACGACCATGCCGACGCTGCCGAACGGGGCGTCGCTCGTCTGGACGACGTCGTTCGGCAACGCGCTGGCCGCGCCGCCGGCCGCGATCGATCCGACGACGCCGATCGTTCTTTCGCTCGTCGTGCGGCAGGCCGGCAACGCGCAGCTCGCGATCATGGACGCGGCGAACGTGAAGGTGACGCTCGATCCTCCGAGCCCGGTCGATGTGGTCGTCTCGGGCGACGGGAAGTTCATGACCGTCGCGCCGACGACGGTGTTCCAGCCCGGTGCGAACGGGACCGTGAGCATCACGGTGAGCGCGCCGTACCTGACGGGGATGACGCGGAACGGGCTGAAGCTCTCGGGGGGGACGCAGGGCGGGACGGCGACGCTCGTGGCCACGCCCACGGTGAACGCGGCCGGGACCGCGACCCTCTCGCCCGCGACGACGTGGGAGGTCACGCGCCTGTCGGTGCCGCTCCCCACGATCATGGCGAGCTACAACCAGATCGGGTTCGACTCGCTCACGTACCTCATCGGCCTGGCCGAGCTCGACACCGCCTCGAACCAGGCGGTCGCGTGGATGGTCGGCGGGAAGCTCGATGCGCAGGGGAACGCCTCGGTCGACCCGACGTCGGAGGCGATCTTCCCGCTCGCGGTCACCATCGACGGCGCGGCGCTCACGATGAGCGCGATCGGCGGCATCGACGTGCAGGTGACGAGCCTCGACGTGCCGTTCTCGACGTTCCGCATGGACCTGCAGACGGACGCGCTCGGAGAGAACGTCCCCGCGCCCGCGTCGCTCATCGGATCCACGCAGTGCGCGAGCGTGCCGACGTACGGCGTGGCGCTTTCGACGCTCGGGCTCTGCAATCCGCAGACGGGGGCCATCTCGTTCGCGGCGGCGGCGAACGTGCTCTACCACGGCGCGCAGAGCGCCCCTTCGGGCGCGGGGCTCGTCACCTTCGCGGCGACCAGCACGAGCGTGACCGCGACGCTCACCAGCGGCACGCTCGTCGCCGCCGATCACCTGGCGTCGGTTCTGCTCGTCGACCCGACGACCAACGTTCCGGTGAGCCTCGGCTACGCGCTGAACACGACGCGCGCGACCGCGGCGGACGGCGTGACTCTCGCGTCTGTGACCGTGCCGTTCAACGGCGCGACCGTCCCCAGCAGCGTGCGGGCCTACTTGATGATCGACACGGTGGCCGCGGCGAAGGCGACGCTCACGATTCCGTGACCGGGGCGGCGTGGGCTTCGCCGCGCGCGCGGACGAACGCGGCGACGATGAGCGCGAGGAACGCGGCGAGCGCCCCCGTCTGGAAAGCGGCGGTTGCGCCGACGCGCGTGTAGACGGCGCCCATGATGAGCGGGCCGACGGTCCGCGCGGCCCCCCCCGCGGACTGCCCGAGGCCCAGCACGACCCCTTGCTGCGACCGCCCGGCGCGCTCCGAGGCGATCGTCGAGAGCAGGGGGTTGGTCAGACTGAAGCCGATGCCGAGCAGGGTGAGACCGAGCAGCAGCGCCCAGGTCGAGTAGGCCTCCGAGATGCCGAGGAGGCCCGCCGTGCTGGCGACGGCGCCGACGATGACGAGGTTCTGCGCGCCGAAGGCACGCGTCAAAGGGCCGATGAGGCCCCCTTGCACCACGAGCCCCAGCACGCCGAAGAGCGTGAACATGCGGGCGGTCTCGGCCTCCTGCCACCCCAGGCGCGCGTTGGCGAGGAGCGCGAGGTTCACCTGCAGCGCGGTCAGGTAGAAGAACGTCAGGAAGTAGAGGAGAAAGATCGGTCGCAGGCGCGGCTCGGCGGCGAGCGCTCGCATCCGGAGGAGCAACGGGGGGGGCGCGCTCGCTTGCGGTCCGCGGTACGGCGACTCCGCGCTCAGCGTGCGCGTGACGACGAGCGTCTCGGGCATCAGGAAGAACGCGGCCACCAGATCGATCGCGGCGAGCGCGGCGGCGGCGAGCGGCGGACCCGCCGGACCCAGCGCGGCGGCGAACGAGCCGAGCGCCGGGCCGACCACCATGCCGAGACCGATGCCCGCGTTGACGCGTCCCATCGCCTTGGCGCGCTCGGCCCCCTCCGTGACGTCCGCGACGGCGGCCTGACAGGCCGAGATGTTCCCGGCGGTGGCGCCGGCGATGATGCGCGACACGAAGAGCAGCGGCAGGAGGCGCGACTGCGTTGCTACCGCGAAGAGCACCATCGACGCGGCGTTGCCGGCCAAAGACAGCAGCATCACGCGGCGTCGCCCGTAGCGATCGGAGAGGCGCCCCAGGATCGGCGTCGCGATCAGCTGGGTGAACGAGAAGCACGCGAAGAGCACGCCGACCGTCTCCGCCGTGCCGTGCATCGACCGCACGTAGAGCGGGAGCATCGGGAGGATGATCCCGAAGCCCGCGAGGTCGAGGAACAGCGTGAAGAAGGCGATGACGACGACGCGAGTCGCGCGCTGGTCGTGTGGGCTCACCGCGCTCGACCCTACGGGGAGCGCGGGGGGCCGGCAAGGATCAGCGCGGGCGAACCGTCACGCCGGCGGAGTACGTGGGCTGCGAGAACGCCGGGACGTGCGCGCGGCCGAACGCCGAGCGGATGCACGAGGTCGCCTTGGGATCGCTCCCGGCGGGGCCCGAGACCTCGACCGAGCGAACGTTGCCGTCGGACCCGAACGTGATGCGAGCGTGCGAGGGGTCGGTGCCGGAGAGGCACGCGCGTGCGCCGGCGAGGGCAGAGGTGAGGGCGCTGGTCACGGCGCTCCCGGAGGGGCGATCGGGACGGTCGCCACCGGAGGGGGCGGGGGCGACGGCGGCGACGGGGGCCGGCGCGGGGGCGGCGGCGGCGGTCGGGGGGAGCGGCACGGAGGCGTTCGGGTTCACCGAGCCGCGGATCGCGGCGTCGAGCGCGCTGAGGCCCTTGGTCGACTTCGCGGCGGGCGGAGCGGCGGGGACGGGCGGGGGCGCGGGGGCTTCGGCCGCCGCGGGCGACGAGTAGGCGGCGTGAAGCGCGGCGTGGTGCACGCCGTGGCCCTTTCCGTGACGCGACGTGGGGGCGCTCTCGTCCGGCACGGCCGCGGCGGAGGCGGTCGCTTGCGTCGGCGTCGCGTCGTCGCTCTTGTCGGCGGCGGGGGCGCTCTTCGCGGCGACGGGCGCAGCGGCGACGTCGGCGACCGGCGGGGGGGGCGGGATGGTCTCTTCGACGTGGGGCGTGGGCGCGGCGATCTGCGCGGCGGCCGCGGCCACGGGAGCGCGCGGCGCCACGGTCGACTGCGACTTCAGCGCGAAGCCGGCGGCGGCCGCGACGAGCGCGATCGCGCCGATGCTGGCGGCGATGAGCGTGAAGTTCGTGCGCGGGACGCCGACGGGGGCCTCGTCGAACGCGGTCGGCGCGAGCGACGGCGGACCGAGGAACACGGGGGCCGCGAGCGACGACGGCGGGATCGAGCCGGGGGCCGCCTTCGCGCGCGAGACCGCTTCGTCCAGCCAGTTCGGCTGCTCCTTCATGAGCGCTTCGAGATCGATGACGCCCGAGCTGTCGGCGCTCGGCACGAGCGGCGGGCGCTGCGAGGCGGGGGTGGCCGACTTGGCGAGGTCGCGCAACGAGCTGCGGTCTCTGGTCGTCTCGGTCTCCATCTACGAATCCTCCGCACGCCTTATCCCCCGGGGGGACGCCGGGCGCCGCTCTTCACCGCGTCTCCGGTGCGAAAGGCGGATTTTTGCGCCCGTGGGAGCGGATAGTTCGCGAGGTACTCAAGGATTCCGGTGGAGCGGTCGGCTGGAATCTTCCACCGGGCCGCCACGGTCGCGCTCTCTACGTCCCGATTCGCTCCAGCGTCATCACCGGTCGCGCTGCCTCGCGCGACTTCGCCAGATCGATCGTCACGAACGCCGCCCAGTCGTTCGCGTCCTCGGCGTCGGCGAGCACCTGCTGCACGCGCCACACGCCGTCGTCGGTCGAGACCACGCGCGTGTTCTCCGGGTTGCGCGCGTGCGCGTCCGTACGGAGGCCCGCGTGCTCGGCCCAGAACGGCTCCATCGCGGCGAGCAGGCGCCCTTCGGTCCACGGCTCCTGCCCTTCGACCAGCGTGGCGGCCGTCGCGTAGTCGCGCTTCGCCAGCGCGCGCACGAACGCGAAGAGCGCGTTGCGCACGAGCACCGTGAGCTCCTTGGGGTTCGCGGTGACGTCGGCCTCGCCAGGGACCTCGGTGGCCGGCGCGTGCACGGGGAGGTCGGCGCCCCCCGTGCGCATCCGCTCCCACTCGTCGAGGAGGCTCGAGTCCACCGCGCGCACGATGGCGCCGAAGAACGTCACGATCTCATCGACCTCGCGCGTCTTCTCGCTCGAAGGGACGCTCTGCACGAGCGTCTTGTAGACGTCCGACAGGTACCGGAGCAGGAGCCCCTCGCCGCGCTCCAGGCCGTACTCGCGCACGTAGTCGGGGAACGACGCGAACGTCTCCACCATCTCGCGCGCGATCGACTTGGGGCGGATGTTGTCCCCCTTGCCGGCCTGCACCCACGGGTGCTTGCGCGCGAAGGCGTTGAACGTGTCGTACGCGAAGTCCTTGTTGGGCTTCGGGTAGTCGAGCTTGTCGAGCTCGGCGATGCGCTCGTCGTACTCGACGCCCGCCGCCTTCATCTCGGCCATCTTGAGCGTCTTGATCTTGTCGAGCTGGCGCATGAGCACCATGTCGGGGTTCTCGAGGATCGACTCGACGACGGAGAGGAGATCGAGCGCGTACTTCTGGTCGGCGGCCCGGTCGGCCGTCCCCTCGGGCGCGCGCTCGACGAGGGCGATCGTCTCCACCAGGTAGAGCGACAGCGCGTGGTTGAGCGAGAAGTCCTCCTGCAGGTCGGCGTTCACCCGCACGTGGCGGCGCTCGTCGACCTCGATGACCCCCGCGTCCCTCAGCGACGTGAACATCTGCATCGCCGTGCGTCCGAGCGCGCGCTTCTGCGGCACCCGCTCGTGGCTCGCCTTGATGAGCCGCGCCAGCGCCTTGCACCCGCCGTCGTTCGTGCGCGACAGCACGTTGATGAGCATCCCGTGCGACACCGAGAAGCGCGATACGAGCGGCTCCGGCGTGCCGGTCACGAGGCGATCGAACGTCGCCTTGTCCCAGTGCACGTAGCCCTTCTCCGGCGGCTTCTTCCGCACGAACTTCCGCTTCTTCGCCGCGTCGTTCCCCGCCTTCGCCTCCAGCTTCAGGTTCTCGATCACGTGCTCGGGCGCCTGCGCGACGATGCTCCCCTGCGAGTCGAACCCCTTGCGCCCCGCGCGCCCGGCGATCTGCTGGAAGTCGCGCACGCTGAGGATGGCGGTCTTCTCGCCGTCGAACTTGCACAGCTTGGTGAAGAGCACGGTGCGAATCGGCACGTTCACGCCGACCCCCAGCGTGTCGGTGCCGCAGATGACCTTGAGCATCCCGCGCTGCGCGAGCCGCTCCACCAGGCGCCGGTACTTCGGAAGCAGGCCGGCGTGGTGGATGCCGATGCCGTGCTTCACGAACTTCTGCACCTCCTTGCCGTACGGGCTGTCGAAGCGCATCCCGTGGAGCGCTTCGGTGATGGCGCGCTTCTCTTCCTTGGTCGAGTAGTCGGTGCTCATCAGGTTCTGCGCCTCTTCGGCGCACGAACGCTGCGTGAAGTTGACGACGTAGATCGGCGCCTTCCCCTTGTTCACGAGCGACAGGATCGTCTCGTGAAGCGCGGTCTCCGCGTACGTGTAGTCGAGCGGCACCGGGCGATCGGCCGAGCGGACCACCGCGGTCTCGGCGCCGGTGAGCCTCGTGAGCGACTCTTCGAAGAACTCGGTGGGGCCGAGCGTCGCCGACATCAGGAGGAAGCGGGCCTGCGGAAGGGCGAGCAGAGGGATCTGCCAGGCGACGCCGCGGTCGCGGTCTGCGTAGTAGTGGAACTCGTCGATGACGGCGTAGCGGACGTCGGCGCGCGCCCCTTCGCGGAGCGCGATGTTCGCGAGGATCTCGGCGGTGCAGCACAAGATGGGGGCGTCGCGATTGACGGTCGCGTCGCCGGTCATCATGCCGACGTTTTCGGGGCCGAAGTCGTTGCAGAGCGCGAAGAACTTCTCGCTGACGAGCGCTTTGATCGGGCACGTGTAGTAGGAGCGCTCCCCCTGGGCCATGGCGAGGAAGTGCATCGCGGTCGCGACGAGCGACTTGCCGGAGCCGGTGGGCGTATTGAGGATGACGTTCTTCCCCGAGACGATCTCGAGGATGGCCTCCTCCTGCGCCGGGTAGAGCGTGAGGCCGATCGCCTTCACGTAGTCGAGGAAGCGATCGAGCACGTCGCTCGCGCGCACGTCCTCCACGCGCGGGGGGAGGAAGAAGAGCTGCTCGGCGAGGGGCGCTTTCATCGCGAGGGGGCGCCGCGCTCGCGCGTCATCTCGAGCATCGTCTTGCGGAAGCCGAGCTTCGCGAAGAGCGCCTGCGCGGTCGCATTGCCGTCCGTCGTGTGAAGGATGATGCGCGGCGCGCCCTTCTCGTCGAGCCTGCGGCACATCTCGCGAACGAGGCGCTCCCCCAGGCCGTGTCCGCGCGCCTCTTCGGCGACGAGCACGTCGTGCAGCGCGCCGTGCGCGTCGAGGAGCATGTTCCAGTCGCGCGGCTCGAGGCGCCCGTAGGCGTACCCGGCGACCGCGCGCGACTCTTCGTCGATGGCCGACAGCAGCACCGCGTCCTCGTCGCCGAGCTCGCTCCCGAAGTAGCGCGCGTAGCCGGTCTCGACCGAGTCAACGAGGAGGAAGCGCGCGGGATCGATGGCGTGGTGAAAGCGCACGAGCGCGCCGGCGAGCTTCCCGACGGCGGGGAGATCGTCGCGGGTCATCGGCTGGACGACGTAGCTACGGGGGGGCATGAGGGGGCGCGGAGCATGGCATGAAGTGAGGCGCGCTTCACGCAAGCGAACACGCGGTGCTCCAACCCCGCCCGCCTGGCCCCCCGCCCCGCAGGCGAGGCAGGGGGAATGCGAGCCGCGTCCTCCCCTCCTCGCCCGCGGGGAGGGGCTGGGGGTGGGGTTCTTCTTGCCTACTTCTGCTCTCCGATGTCGCAGAAGAGGTTCAGCGCTTCGGCCGTGACGCGCCTCCGCTCGTCTTCGCTGGGCGGCGTCTCGTCCCACGCCTCCACTTCTCCTTCGAGTCCGTTCAGGCGCGCGCGCAGCTCTCGCCGGCACTCTCCTGTGGGCATGACGGCGATGGCGGCGCGCCCTTCGACGACGATCTCCGCCGCGATGGACGTGTCGCACGACGAGTTGCAAGGCGCAGTCGGCGCGAGGGCGAGGTCGAACGTTTTTGCCTTCATGCGCCCTTGAACGTCCGCTTCGGCCGGACCTTTAGGCGCGTAAGGGGGCGCGCGCTAGACGACCGCCTCTACGACAAACCCCCACGGCAGCGGCTTCGGCGACAGGAAGAACTCGAAGCCGTTCCCTTCCTTCACGGCGTCCGCCGGCGCCATCACGACCCGCACGATGGCGCACGTTTCGCGCTCCTCCTCGAACGCCTTCTGCAAAGCGCGCGTCTCTCTCGCCTTCGCGGTGTGCACGGTCACCTTGATCTCCACGCCGTCGGTGACGCCGCGCACGAGCAGGAAGCGAACCGCCACGCCGTGCTGGCTCCCGATCATCATCGCTTCGAGCGGAGACGCGCCGCGCTGCTTTCCGACGACGCCGAGCATCGCGAAGCGCTCCCCCTGGTACGTCGCGAACGCCGAGAACACGTTCTGGAGCTTGCGCGCCGTGAGCACCGGCACCGGGACCTTCTCGTACATCACCGGCGGCGGCGGCGGGAGCGACGACTCGAGCGCGACGATGCTCTCCAGCTGCGTGGTCGCGAGCAGACGCGCGCGCTCGGGGGGCGGGGCGTAGGGGCTCGGCGCACCCGGGGCAGCAGCGGGGACCGCGGGGGGCGCTTCGTCGACCGGGCGGGCGATGGCGGTGATCGGGACGGTGAGGACGCGCGCGAGGTAGCGGAGCTGCTGGAGCTTGCCGAGCTTCGCCTCGCCGCTCTCGTAGCGCCCGAGCGTGCGCACGGAGACGCCGGCGCGGCGCGCGAGCTCGGACGACGTCATGCCGCGCGCGATGCGCCGCGCGGTGAGCGCGGGGGCGTCGACGATCCAGAGGGCGACTTTGATGGGCATCGCGCGATGCGTATCACGGGGAGGGGGGGGAGCCATGCGATACGCGGTGCGCGGGACGCTGCGAAGGGCGCGCGCGACGTGCGCCGAGGTTCGCGCGACGCGCGCCGGGCTTCGCGCAATGCGGGTGGAGCTTCGCCTGACGCTCGCAGGACTTCGCGCGATGTGCGCCGAGGTTCGCGCGACGTGCGCAGGTCGGCGCGCGTCGTGCGCGGGTCTTCGCGCGTCGTGCGCGGGTCTTCGCGCGATGTGCGCGGGTCTTCGCGCGATGTGCGCGGGTCGGCGCGCGTCGTGCGCCGGGTTTCGCATGAAACGCGCGAGGTTCGCGCGATGTGCGCCAGGTTTCGCGCGACGTGCGCCGGGTTTCGCACGACGCGCGCAGGTCGGCGCGCGGGCTGCGCGGAGCGAAATGTCCGACTCCTGTCCTCTCAAAGTCCGACTCCTGTCCGCCCAGAGTCCGGTTTGCCACCCCCTATAGAGGTAAGAGCGACGACACGGGACGCATGCTGCGCTCCCGCGGCGGGCCGCTCTTTCTTCTCCGCGCGCGCCGGTCCGCGCGGGGGGGACTCGACCTTCCGAGGCCGCGGAGTGTGTCATGAAGAAGATCGTCAAGAAGAGCAGCACGAGTCACGAGGTCACGAACGAGGTGGCGTCCGTCGCAGCTCCGGCCATCACGCCGGCGGCTACGACGAGCGGCACGCCATCCACGGCGCCGCCCACCACCACGACGACGTTGAGCGACGTCCCCCTCCAGCTTCAAGCGATCGAAAGTCGCTGCGGCTATGGGGACCCGCTCACCGACGCCGACCGCAAGACGAGCCTCGATCTCGTCCGGCGGGTCCCTTCCACGATCGTCGAGCGCATCATCGCGCTCGCCGTTCGCGGCGGGGGGAGCGTCGCGGGGATCGCGTTCGATCCCAGCGGCGCAAAGGGGGCGCTCGCAGCGGCCGACGAGGCCGACGCGATCGCTCAGGCGGCGCAGATGCTCGCACGGAGGGCGCAGGATCAGTCGATCCGCCTGCGCACGACCGTGACGGGCAACGTGGCGGGCATCCGGATCGCGCTGCGCGGGTATGCGAAGACCGCGCAGGGCAAGTCGCTCCAGTCGGAGAACGACGAGATTCGGGCGCTCGCGAAGCAGCACGCGGCGGCCGCGAAGTCGCGGAAGACGCGTGCGGAGAAGGCGGTCGAAGCGGGTTCGCCCGCGACGACGGCAGCGACGGAGGCACCGGCGCCCACGGGGACGCCGGTGACGACGGCGGTGCCGATGCCGCCGACGGCAGTGAAGGCGAGCTAAGCCTCGCCGGCGAACGCGCGTGGCGGAGAGCCGGATCGAGGGCCGGGCTCCGTCACGCGCGGGATCGCGCGGTTAGGGATGGAACGGGTTCGCGTTCGGGTTCGCGTTCGCGTTCGCGTTCGGGTTTGCGTTCGGGTTCGGGTTCGGGTTCGGGTTCGCCTTCGCGTTCGCGTTCGCGTTCGCGTTCGGGTTCGCGTTCGCGTTCGCGTTCGGGTTCGGGTTCGCGTTCGCGTTCGCGTTCGCGTTCGGGTTCGCGTTCGTGGGGGGGGAGGCGGCTCTCTCTCGGAGACGACGAGTTTGCCCGCGTGCTCGGGCGGTTCAAGGCCTGCGCTCGGCTGCGCCGAGCTTGCCGCCTGCGGCGGTGGCTGCGCCAGCCTTGAGCCGCCCTGCGCGCGCGGGCGTGGGGGTTTTGTCTTCGAGAGACGGAGACAGAAGGGAGTCTGTGATGCTGAGGATTTATGGCGTGATTTTGGAGGTCGTGAAGGGGCTGCGGCCGGTGATTGGGGAGATCGAGCGGAAGGACGCGGACCTGGCGCGGCAGATGCGGCGGGCAACGAGCAGCGTGGCGCTGAACGTGAGCGAGGGGATGTACAGCCGCGGGAAGAACCGCGGGGCGCGGTATCACAACGCGATGGGGTCGATGCGCGAGACGCTCTCGTGCATCGAGGTCGGGGTCGCGCTGGGGCACATCGATGAAGTCGAGCTCGGGCTGCTGAACTCGATTCACCACATCATGGCGACACTCACGAAGCTCACCAGGTAATGGGTCGTGGGGGGGGGGGGGGGGGGGAGCCCCCCCCCCCCCCGGGGGGGGGAAACC
>Ga0302319_10004641_pt1 | contig 28089 bp, 21 predicted proteins | sample Bog_T0_2_FD_203319 | JGI IMG/M metagenome (GOLD analysis project Ga0302319, IMG submission 203319) | Peat permafrost microbial communities from Stordalen Mire near Abisko, Sweden - Bog_T0_2 | ecosystem: Environmental > Terrestrial > Soil > Wetlands > Peat | place: Sweden: Abisko, Stordalen Mire... | reverse complement strand
GCTGGCCGGGGTGACCGGCGGCCGCCATTACCTGGTGATGGACCCCAACGAGCTTCCGTCGATTTTTATCAAGGAAGCCAAGACACTCAAGCGAAGCATGATCCAGAACATCACGTTTGTGCCGACCGTGGATTTCTTTTCACCGGTGCTTAAAGGGATTGACGCGATCCCGCCGCTGCACGCCTATGTCTTGACAACGCCCAAGGCCCGGTCTGTCACGATCCTCAAGGGGCCGTCCAAAGACGAAATCAATCCGGTGTTGTCGACGTGGCGATTCGGGCTGGGCAAGACGGGCGCGTTCACCTCGGACCTGTCGCCGAACTGGGGATCGGACTGGGTCCAATGGGGCCAATACGAGGCGTTCGTGAAGCAACTGATGATCGAGATCTCCCGGGTGGAGCAGCACTCCGACCTGAACTTACAGACCTTTGCCGCTGGGGAAGCAGGGGTGGTTCTGGTCGATGACTATCACCCGGAAGAATCAATGCTGGAGGTCCAGGCGCAAATCAACGGGCCGCATGAACGCCAGGTGAGCGTGCCGCTGAAGCAGACCGGACCGCGTCGCTATGAAGGCCGGTTCCCTCTCTGGGGCAAAGGCCGATACCAGGTGGCCGTGGCGGGCGTGGGTGCGGGCCGCAGCGAACAGACCATGGGCGGATTTGTGGTGGCCTATTCCCCCGAATACCTGCGATTCCGCTCTGACCCGATCATGCTGCGACAAATTGCGGAGCGCACTGGCGGCCGAATCCTTTCCGGCCAGGAAAGCGGGAAGGATTTATACGCGATCCCGCGGGAGCCCAAGGAAACATCGCGGTCCATCGTTGACATCCTGTTGATTCTACTGGCGTGCTTGATTCCGCTGGATGTGGGGGTGCGGCGGGTGCAACTGGATTGGAGCGTGGTTCGCGGGTGGTTCGGGGCGGGAAGGAAGGCGGAATCGACCGAAACACTGGGCGCTTTGCTGCGGCGGAAAGAACAAGTGCGGGAAAACACCGAGGCGGCCCGTACTCCTGCTCGGGGTGTTTCGCCATCGGCCGCGGCACGATCGGGATCCGCAGGCGCGCCAAAACCTAAAGGGCCGGAAGCCTCCCCGGAGGCGGAAACCCCGGCGTCAACCACCGAGCGATTACTGGCAATGAAGCGAAAACGGCAACAGGGAGACCAAGACAATGAAACGAAACCATAAACGAGCTGTCGAAGCAATATCAACATGAGCAACCTGGAAACATTGCAAGCGGAGGCCAACCAATTCAAAGACGACTTCCAACGAGTGCTCCAGGAAGTCCACAAGGTGATTGTCGGCCAGGAGCGCGTGGTGGAATGCACCGTCACGGCTTTGCTGTCGGGCGGGAACGTCCTGCTGGAAGGCGTGCCGGGGCTCGGCAAGACGGAACTGGTCAAGACCTTGGGACATGTTCTGGACCTGGATTTTCGCCGCATCCAGTTCACGCCCGACCTCATGCCGGCTGACATCATCGGCACCAACATCATGACCGCCGGCCCGGACGGGGCCTACCGGTTCGAATTCCGACGGGGACCCATTTTCACGCAGTTGCTGCTGGCGGATGAAATCAACCGCGCGACGCCAAAGACCCAATCGGCGCTGCTGGAAACTATGCAGGAAGGCTCGGTGACCACCGGCGGCGTGACGCAACAGCTCAAACCGCCATTCTTTGTGCTGGCGACGCAAAACCCGATTGAGCAGGAGGGCACTTATCCTTTGCCTGAGGCGCAACTGGACCGGTTCATGTTCAAGGTGAACGTTTCGCAATTGAACCGGGCCGATTTAAACGAGATGGTGGCGCGCACGATCCTCCGGCAATCGGTGACCGTGGCAAAAATAATCGATGCGGCGCGCATTTTGGCGCTGCGGCAGATACTGGACAAGGTCGTGGTGGCTGACCCGATTCGCGATTATTCCGTGCGATTGGTGCTGGCGACGCATCCCGGCTCAGAATTTGCGCCGGAGCGAATCAAGCGCTACATCAAATGGGGCGCCAGTCCGCGCGGCTGCCAGGCCCTGATTCGCGCCGGACGTGTGCGGGCGCTCGCGGCCGGCCGCGCGCATGTTGCCACCGGGGACCTCCGCCATTTCGCGCTGGAAGTTCTGGGCCACCGGCTGCTGTTGAACTACGACGGGCAGGCCGACAACGTCAGCGTGCATGACCTGGTCAAAGAGCTCGTGGAACAAGTTCCGGCCGAGGCTTGACATGGACCTGCTTACACCCCGCCCGCAAATGACTCCGCTGTTAACCAACAGCGTGCTCGATCGGTTGGGCAGATTGCGGATTTGTCCCGCGGGCCGGCGCACCAGCCGCAGCCGCGGGGAACATCTTTCCGGCAAGGGCGGCATGAGCACGGAATTCTGCGATTACCGGGACTATGCGCCCGGCGATGACACGCGGTTTGTGGATTGGAATATTTTTGCGCGGCTGCACCGGCCATACCTTAAACAGTTTCACAAGGAAGAAGAACGGCACGTGGTGTTGTTGATCGATGCGTCGGCTTCAATGAAATTTGAAGGAAAACTCAACCTGGCCAAGCCCCTGGCGGCGGCCTTTGGCGTAATGGGATTGTTAAACAACGAGCGGGTAAGCGCCTATGCGGTGCACGGGGCAAGCGAGGCGCCGGAGCGCCTGCCGCCATGCCGGGGCCGCTCGAATTTGCGGACCCTGTTCCAGTTCATCGCGGGCGTGGAAGGACGTGGAGACGCCCCGCTGGACCAGGCGCTCGAATTGCTGCTGCGTCATCACCGCGGGCGCGGCGTATGCGTGATCGTTTCGGATTTCCTGACCTTTGGCGATCTCCAGCGCGGGTTCAACCTGTTGTATGCGGCCGGGCTGGAACCGCTGGGTATTCAGATTCTGGGCCCGACCGAAATCGAGCCGGACCTGAGCAGCGATTTGCGGCTGGTGGATTCCGAAACACAAGAGACGCTTGACATTTCGTCGAGCGCGGATCTGCTGACCCTGTATCAGGAATATCGCGAACGGTTGGCGAACGACCTGGCGCTGTTGTGCCGTCGGCGGTCGGGCCGCTTTCTCTCGGCCAGCTCCGCCACGGCGGTGGAAACCGTATTGTTCGATCAACTTCGGCGGGGGGGGTGGATCGAATGAGCTGGGGCGGTTTTCAAGCCCTGAGTCATCTCTGGCTGCTCGCGCTGCTGGCGCCGCTGGTGCTGTTTTATTTTTTGAAACTGAAACGGCCGCGGGCGGAAATACCCTCTCTGGTCCTGTGGCGGCAGGTGCTGCAGGATCACCGGGTCAACTCGCCCTTCCAGCGGTTCAAGCGCAACTTGCTGTTGCTGCTGCAAATCCTGCTGTTGCTGTTGTTGGTATTGGCCGCGCTGCAACCTTACTGGCGCGGCGGGCCCGGCAGGCAACGCCGGCTGCCGGTGCTCGTGGACTGTTCCGCAAGCATGGGGGCGCTGGACAAATCCGCCGGATCGAGCCGGTTGGAGGACGCAAAGCGTCGCGTGCGCGCGATGATTGACGGGCTGGCCGGGGATCAGGAGCTTTGCCTGATCTCATTCGACCACCGCCCGCGAAAACTCACGGGATTCACGAACAACAAACGGCTCCTCCGGGAGGCGCTGGACGGAATTCAAGTGGCGGATGTGGTCAGCGACCTGGAGCAGGCGTTGCGTTTGGCTCAAGCGCTGGAACGAAGCGAGCCCTTCGATGAAGTGATGTTGTTTTCCGACGGCAATTTCCCGGCGCGCGTCAATGTGGACCTGTCTTTCAAATTGAATTACCAGAGGTTGCCGCCGGCGGGGCCAAACCTGGGAATAACGGCGTTCAGCGCCCAACGGGCGGCAACCGGCGGCTGGGATGAGTTTGTGCAGATCGAAGGCTCGTCCGACGCAGAAGGCAATGCCTCGGTGGAATTGTTCGAGGACGGAAACAAAGTCGCCAGCGAACGCGTCACCATCGCGCGGGGGCGGGCGCAGCGTATGGTGTTTCAAACGCGGGGCGATCACGCCGCGGCGGTGCGAGTCCAGTTGACACCGGACGGATTCGATTCCTTGCCGTCGGACAACGCGGCGTATCTGGATTTGCCGGAATCGCGGCCATTACGGGTGTTTGTCCCGAAATCGCTGGTCTCGTATCGGCACGCATTGCAAGGCATGCAAAACATTCTGCTGTTCCCGCAGGAAACCAGCGATGAGGCGAGCGGCGCATTCGACCTGGTGATTAGCGACCGGCCCGCGGACATGTCGCTGACCGCCCGCGCACGCTTGTCCGTGGGTTTCATCCCCTCCGAACTGCAACGGTTCATTGAATTCGGCACCAACGGATCGGCAGTGGTGGATTGGCGGCGGGACGCACCCGTGCTGCAACACGTGGAGCTTGCCGACCTGGCCATGCTGGATCAGCCCCGATTCACGGCGGGAGCGGGCGAAGGCGATTTGGAGAATCTTGACTACGAAGTGCTGATCCACGGGCAGCGGGGTCCGCTGCTGGTGCGGAAACAGGATTCCGACGGCCTGCGACTGGCGCTATTGTTCCACACGGACCGATCCACTTTGCCCTACCGTGTCGGTTTCCCCATCTTGATTGCCAACTTGGTGCAAGCCGCAATGGAGCAGGCCGGATTGGCGGAAGCCCTGGCTTCCCGCACAGGCGTCCTGCCGCCCCTGCGACTCAAGCCCCAGGGCCGTTATCAAATTCAGACGCCGGCACAAACCACGGAGGCGGTGGTGGCGGATGACTCGGGCATGGTTTCGGGCGTGGCGGCGCCGCAAGCCGGCTACTATTCCATCCGGGAAAATGGCGTGGAAAAGCGGCGCGTGGGGGCCAGCCTCGTTTCCCCAAGCGAGACGGGCCTGGCCGGTGTGGGGCAGATTGACTTCAACGAGCAATTGCAGGTGGGTGCGGCCGTCGTGGCGGTGAAATCGGACCGCCCACTCTGGCCCTCCGTGCTGTTAGGGGCGCTCGGGCTGATGCTGGTGGAATGGTGGCACTTTCAAAAGAAACCGGGAGGGTGGCGATGAAATCGGGAACAGCGAAACGCCCGGAAACCAAACCAAACCGTGAAGAGATCGGCCTAACCAAATGGATTCTGGGCAGGTTGAATTTTTGTCTCGTGCTGGGGCTGGCGGTTCAACTCTGGTCCGCCGAGACGCTGGCGGCGGAAACGCTGAATGTCGACTTGAAGATAACCACACTGCGGGCGCGCAGCCAGTCACCGATCCCGGTTGCGGCGCGTTTCGAATGGGATTCAAAGCGAATTCTTGAAGGCCAGCTCCAAGTGGAACTGCATGAGGGAAACCGGATATTGGGACGATACCGCAGCGGCGACCTGGCCTTGACGAGCGGCGACCAGCAATTCCGAATGCTGTTTCCTCCCATGTTGACGCCGTTCGCGGATCCACAGGTGGAAGTGCAGATGAAATTTATCAGCGCCGGCAATGCGATCGACCTCGAGCCGTCTCTCTTTTCGCTCCCGCTAACCGGCGAACGGTCATTGGTGGTGGGTTGGTGTGATTCCGGCGCCCAAGGCGATGATCTGTCTGCAGACTTGGTGAGGAACCTGAGATTCGAACGATTTGCGCCGCCATCGGACACCCGGTCATCGACCTACCTGATGACCAGCGTCACCCGCCTGATCCCGGAGGATTTGCCGGCTCAACCGTTGCAATATGCCGCCTTTGACTTGATGGTCTTGACGACCGAGGCATTTAAGGCAGCCGGTGAGCGGCAACTCCAGGCGTTGGAACGTTGGGTCCAGGGCGGCGGCAGTGTGTGCGTGTTTGTGGGGGGAGGACTGCAGCCGCATCATCTCCAGTTTTTAAACCAGCTTGCCCCATCCACGCCGGATAGTCCGGCCTTCCTGGCCGACAACAGCGGAAATCTCTTGTCGCCGCCCAAAGCTCCTTTGAGCTTTCACACCGGAGTGGGCCGAAGCGTCATTGTGCCGGAAACGACGGCTGCGGAGCTGAATTGGACCACGCCTGCGGGGCGGAATGCCACGGCTTTTTTGTGGAAGATGCGGCGCAGCCAGGTTAGGGCGATGACGGACCTGGGTCATTGGGAACCAGCCACAAACGCTCCGCCAACCGGGGTTTTTATACCCGGAGCACAATTCCGTCGGAACAACGTGGTCGTCGTCCGTGGACCTCAGCCAGGCGGCGGAATGTTTACCCTGGGGGGACCAATGTATCGGAACAACCGGCTGATCACCGGGCCGATGTCCTACTCGGTGCAACCGAACGACGTGGGCAACGAACTCATGAATTTGTTGCTGCCGAAGACGGTAAGATTGATCCCGTTTTCCGCATTGTGCGTGCTGCTGGGGTTGTTCGTTTTGATGATCGGGCCCGGGGATTATTTTGTGCTGGGATTTTTTCGGCGGCGACGGCTAACCTGGGTGCTCTTTCCCGCGACGAGCATCGCCTTCACGGTGGCGACCGTGCTGATGGCCAATCATTATCTCGGCCTGCGAGACCAGCGGCGTTCCCTCATCGTCGTGGATCTGGCCTCGGATGGAACTGCGCTGCGGTGGAACCGGTACGAAATGGTCTTTGCGGCGCGGGACAAGCAGTCGCTCTTCGAATTGAAAGATGCCCTTTGGGCGCCGCTGGATGTCCAAGGCGCGCCATTTTATAATCCGAACGCCCCGGGTTATGGTTACAGCGGACGTGGAGATGCGGAGGCTAATTCCGTATTGTACGCGGGCACGCTGCCGGTTCACTACCAGGTCGGCCAATCACTGCGCCAATGGCGGCCGGAGCTGGGTCGGACCTTTTCCTTCGAGCCGCCCCCAGTGCCATTGTTTTCAAATTGGCCGGCCATCGAAAGCGCCTGGCCGAACCTGGCCAATATGCGGGCGCGCCTGGCGGAAACGAAGTCGTTCAGCGGCGATCTATACAAGATCAACGGGCCGGGTTCCAGCGTGGCCAGCCCGGGATCCACCGGATTACTTCCCATGGAATTGCTGGAAGAATTGTGCGCGGGCAATGCCACCGGTCTGCAAACCCTGGTTTCCCAAATTTCACCGACCGGCGGCGGTAACTTCGAGGACTTGTCTGCCATGGACACGGAAGCACACGATTCTGCGTTGGCAATCGTGACGCGGGTCGGCGATGACATTGTACTATACCGGAGATTTTTTTATGGCAAATGAACCACCACAGTTCGGGGATGAACCAGTAGTGGATATCCAGGAATTAAGCGTTGTGTACGGTAAACAGGTCGCCGTTCGGAACCTGTCGCTCACCATTCCGCGCGGCGAAGTGTTCGGCTTCATCGGACCCAATGGCGCCGGCAAGACCAGCACGATCAAAGTGCTGGCGACGCTCTTAAAACCGACAGCCGGTACGGTCCGCGTGCTCGGCAACGATGTGATCCATGCCCCGCAAGACGTTCGCCGCCACATTGGCTATGTTCCGGATTCATTCGGTATTTATGAGGACTTGTCGGTGGTGGAGTATCTGAGCTTTTTTGCCGCGGCCTACCGCATCGAGTGGGAGAAGCGCGCGGGCACGGTCCGGGACGTGCTCGCTCTGACGGATTTGAGCAACAAGATGGAATCGCCGGTCGATGCGCTGTCGCGCGGAATGAAACAGCGGCTGGGTATCGCCCGGATCTTGTTGCACGATCCGCAGTTGCTCCTGCTGGACGAACCGGCCAGCGGACTGGACCCGCGCGCGCGAATCGAGTTGCGCGAATTGCTGAAGGAACTCCAGCGCATGGGGAAGACGATCCTGGTATCGAGTCACATCCTCCACGAATTATCCCAGTTCTGCACCCGCATCGGTATTATCGAAGCGGGTGAGCTGGTGGCGGAGGGATCGCTTTCAGATATTTACCGAAAGCTGGATTTAAAGCGTACGGTGCATGTGCAAGTGTCGAACTTGGCGCCGCTGCTGCTCGCGGGAATCCGGCGAGTGCCCGGGATAACCTCAGTCGAAGAGCTGCCGGATCGCCTGGCGATTCAAGTGCGTGAGGACGAACTGGCCATGGAAGATTTACTGGATGCCTTGCACCGCCTGGGCGCCCGCATCCGCATGTTTCAACCCGAAGCCATGGACATGGAAACCGCTTTCATGAAGCTGACCGAAGGAAAGGTGGGTTGATGCTGGCGCCACGAAAACCATTTTTACGCCGCCGCCTGGACTGGCCGTTGCTGGGGAAGGAATTGCTGGAGCAATCGGCTCGGAAACAAATGTATGTGATCCGGGTGGTTTATGCGGTGGTGTTATTCGGCGCCTTTTGGGTTTATTATCTGCGGCACGTGGCCGGGGGACCGGTCTTGGTGCTGGGGGGCGGAATCCAACCGTTCCAATTCCTCGTGATGGCTCAACTGGTCACCATCTACCTGTTTTTACCGCCCCTCATGGCCGGGGCGATCGCCCAGGAAAAGGAACGGGACACGCTGGGGTTATTGTTTCTAACGGACCTGACCCCGTGGGAATTCATCCTGCAAAAATATGTTGGACGGCTGATTCCCATGCTGACACTGCTTTTCCTTTCGCTGCCACTGCTGGCGGTTGCTTATTCCCTGGGCGGTGTGTCCGCGCCCATGCTATACACCAGTGCCTCGTCATTATTTCTCACCTGCCTCTGGGTGGGCGCCTTGGCGCTCGAATGTTCGGCGCATGAGGCGAGCACGTTCCAGGCTTTGCTGCGTTGCTGGGGAATTTGCCTGGCCGTCGGCTTCTGCTGTTTCATCGGGCCTTTGCCGGTCGCGGCGGTGCGTCTCACCAGCTTTCCGCTGGCTTCCACGTCGTTCGCGTCGACCGGGCCCAGCATATACGGACCCGGACCTAACATCCTGTTCTTTATCTTGCCGTCGATCATCGGAATTTTTTATTTGCTAATTACCTGGTTTTTTCTCGCGCGGGCGAAGCACGTGTTGGAAGCGCGGGCATTCGTCGAGCGCCGGAACCCGTTTGCCCAACAGTTCAAACAGTTAGACCATTACTGGAAAGATCTGCGGAAGCTTATCCGCGCCATTTTGCGCAAGCGCGACCGGGAAGCCGCGGCGGTGGCCGAGCAGGTGGTGCAACGGGGACTCGGCGCTCTGGGCGACGAGCGGTCGTGGTCCCCGGGGGGATTCCTGCTGGCACGGATGCAAGTTCCTAATTTGCTGTCATTTGCCATCATATTGGGTTTCATCGTTCTGCTCCTCCTCCTCGGAAACGTAATGATGGATCCGAAGTCCGGCGGGGGATTCTCTTTGGTAATCTATGGGCTCTGGATTCTCGCGTTGATCACGGTTCCGATCCAAAGCGCCAACTCGGTGGCGAGCGAGCGGATGAATGAGCGGTTGGGGGCCATCCTGACCACCCCCCTGACCGTCCGGGAAATCCTGGACGAATGGCAGGCGCCCGTGCGCCGGTGGATCCAATTTCTCACCCGGCCGCTAATCGTGGTTTTGGCGGCCGAGGCGGTGGTAAAGTATCTGGGCCACGACCCGGCCGATTCGCGCTGGGCAGACCTGGCGCTTTATCTGGGTCTTTCCCTCGTGGTTGTTTTTGTCTATCCGGAACTGGTTCGATGGTCCTGCCTGTGGATTGGCCTCCGGGTGCGGAATCAGGTCCGGGCGCTGATGACCGCTCTCCTGCTGGTGGTAGCGTGGTGCGTCTTGCCGTTGGTGGGCGCGGGTTACCTGGTCGATACGGGAATGTTATCCGGGACTTGGTACGAGCCGTTGCGTTTGGTCAGCCCGGCGGCAGTCATCAGCCTCGCGGAAGCGGTGGGCGGCAAGGCCGATCCGGGAACGGATTTTCCTGGCCTGCTGGTCATGGCCTGCTTGAACCTTGGCGTGGCGGCGGCGCTCACCTGGATTATTCGGCGGTTTTGTTTAGTGAACGGTGATCGTTATCTCGGAAGACTTTGAATTTTAATTCCTGGTGAAATTTTCTATGATACACGGCGTGACACAGACCGGACTCAGAGCGGGTGGACTTGGTAGTTGCGTTTGGATCAAGCGCTCCTGGTGGCTTTGCCTTATCCTGTTCGCCTCGCTCTCCGCCTCAGCCCTCGAAGTGCAGGAAGTTAAATGGGGTTTTGACGGCCGGGTTGTGCCGGGCCGTTTCAATCTCCTGACCATCCTGGTGGCCAACTCGTCTCCCGAGCCGTTTGACGGAACGGTGGACTTTTACAAATCCCGCGGCATGGAAAGGGTCGGTGCGATTTATGGCGCGCCGTGTTATCTCTCGCCGATGACGACGCGCTGGCTGCAATTCTATGTGTTCATCGATAATCAGTACGACCAATGGCGCGCGGAATGGGGCCGCGGCCCGACGGATAGTTACGAAGTGCCGGCGCCCGAGTGGGGTGCGCCCGCACAGGTGCTTTTATCCGACTCGGACACGACGCTGAGCGCCCAAAGCGCTTTCAAGCGATTTCCGGAGGAGCTTTTTCCCTCAACGGCGGCGGGAGCGGCCGGGCTGGATAGTTTATTGCTGGATCACGCGCCCCACTGGGAACCGGTTCAAAGGCAAGCGTTCCTCCGTTGGCTGCGAGCGGGCGGCAAGTTGCATTTATTAACGGGAGCCGATGGCCATTACCCGGAATTTACCGATGAACTCGCGGTGCTGAACACTTCCGCCGAACGCCAGACCATCGGCGCGGGGGTGTTGGCGCGGCATGCCGCCACAGCCTCTCGGATTCAACCGTCGGACGTGCGGGAGAAAGGCGTGCCGTTGCGTCAGTACAAAACGGGCGATTCCGCGCCGCCGGCCCAGACGGCAGATTCATTTTTCCAGGTTTTGGGCGGATTAAGCCAGCGCCGCTACAGTTGGGGCGGAATTTACTTGCTGGCGATTGTCTATGTCGCCTTGGTGGGGCCGGGCAACCTTTTGGCGGGAAGAAAACTGACGGATTACCGGCTGCGAATCGTGCTCCTGCTGGCTACGGTGGGATTGTTCGCCTTTCTGTTCAACCTCGTCGGACGCCGCGGGCAGAACGAAGCGAATGTCGTACATTCGCTTTCCTATGCACGGGCGACCGGCGATGATACTTACGATGTGATGCAGTGGGTAAATGTTTTCGCCTCCCGCGGCTCGCGGTACACCATCACCCATGCCGCCCTGGAAAACATCTATGCCACCGGGCAGGATTACGAATCGGTCGACGGTTTGGTCACGAATGGCAAAGAGGGCCGGTTCGTGGTGGACATCCCGATGTTCTCACATCGGGCATTCCTGCACGCGGCGGAAATGAAAGGCCCCCGGATCCCCGTGAAGATTTTGAACTGGAACGGCGCGGAGACACTGAATCACCTGGCGCTGGACGTCGGCCCGGATTTTATGAAGCAGGTCTTGGATGGCTGGGTGGTGCAAGGAGACCGGATTTATCCCATGAAGGCGACGCAAAGCGGCCTTGAATTTGGGAATTCACGCTCAGATTCGGTCGCCGGATTTATCGCCGAATCCGCATTGCCGCCCATGCCATTCAACAACGGCAGGCAGCCCGTGGACAAAGCCGAAGCAGCGGAGGGGCAGTTCCGGAAACTGGCAAAGCCGCTGATCGCGTGGAACCTCGGGACCGGGGATTTCACGCACCCGGGGGCAACTTCTCCATCTGAGAACCGCCGGGTCCAACTGTTCCTGTTTGCGCGCAGCCCGCAAAGCTTTGGCATCCAGGGCGCGGAGTTGGGCCACGAGATTGGCTATGTGCTTTACCATTTCGACCTGTTTAAACCTGGAACGTGAGGAAAATCATGAGTGAACCAAACCCGCCAACGATTGAAATTCGCGGTCTGCACCACGCCTACAAACGCCAGCAGGCGTTGCGCGATGTCAGTTTTACGGTCGCCCCGGGCTCAATCCATGGCTTCGTCGGCCCCAATGGCGCCGGCAAAACCACGACGCTGAAAATTCTCGCCACTCTGCTCGTGCCGCAGCGGGGCACGGTTCGGGTCTTTGGTTTCGATGTGGCGGCGGACTGCAAACCAGTCCGCCGAAAGACGGGATTTATGCCGGACCATTTCAGCCTGTATCGGCAGATGACCGTGCAGGAATATCTGGACTTTTTCGCCGCGGCCTACGGAATGGACCTGCGGGAGCGCACCCGGGTGGTCGGCGATGTGCTGGCCTTGACCGACATGGAAGCGCGCCGGAATGATTTCATCAAGGGCTTGTCCCGCGGCATGCAGCAGCGGGTCGGCCTCGCCCGCGTCCTGGTGCATGACCCCGCGTTACTCCTGTTGGACGAGCCGGCCAGCGGTCTGGACCCGCGGGCGCGGCTGGAACTCATGGAAATCATTCGGGAACTCCGGAGCATGGGCAAAACCATTTTCATCAGCTCCCACATTCTGTCCGAGCTCGCGTTATTATGCGACAGCGTCACGATTCTCGATCGCGGCGTTGTGCGCTACAGCGGTTCCATCAATGGATTGAACCAAACCAACGGGGATACGTCCGATTATCTGCTCTCGCTGGCGGAGGAAAACCCGGCGGCGGAGGCCGCGTTGCGAATAGTCTCCGGCGTGACCGGAGTGACGAAACCGACGAAGGCGCCCGAATACCGGATCAGTTTTCAAACGAAACTGACCGATCGCAATCTGCTGCTGCGCGCCGCGCTGGACAGTGGCGCCCAAATCCTCGGCTTCCAGGAAATCGTGCGCCACTTAAACCAGGCCTTCATGGATCTCACCGAGCCGGGCGTTCCCCCGGTAACGCTGGAAACAGGGGGCGCCGCGCCCCCACCGTTGCCCAATTCCGGAGGTCCCACATGAAATTGCCCGCGTTGGCCTTGTTTGAGCGTTGCGTACGCCAGGATATTCGCTCGACGATGATGGGGTGGTCCCGCGCCGGCCTTTTGGTCATCATCCTGTTCATGCTGGTTTCGGTTCAGTCGATGGCGGGAGCCGGCTGGTATGGTGCGCCGGGTCTGCACTTTCTGGAGCAGATGGCCTGGGTGAATCTTATATGTATTACTGCGGCGGGCCTCAGCTACTTTGCTTCCGCCATCACGGAAGAAAAGGAGGAAATGATGCTGGGATTGCTGCGGATGACGGATCTTAATTCGATTGCGATCCTCTTGGGCAAATCCACCAGCCGGCTGGTCGGGGCATTGCTGCTTCTGCTCGCGCAGATTCCTTTCATCCTGCTCGCCGTGACCTTGGGCGGCGTGGGATTGCTCCAAATCGCCGCCTCCTACGCAACTTTGCTGGCCTATCTGTTTCTCGTCTGCAACCTGGCGTTGCTGTTCTCGGTCCTGTTTCGCAGCACCACCACTGCGGCGGCCTGCACCCTGGTCGTTCTCATGGGATTCCTGATTGGTCATTATTGGGCAGCCAACCTGGAGCAGTTTTTCTTCACGTCCAACCCGGTCGAACGCTATCAGGGAGGCCTGTCCATTCTCACGGAGGCGCTTGATCTCTGGCGCCGCGCCACCCCTTCGACCCAATTGGGCGCCATCTTCCAAATCGGATTTACCGGTCCCGTGGTCGGCTTTCAAGTGGTGAGCAACCTGGTGTTGGGTGTTGTTCTATTTCTGGTGGCCTGGCTGGCATTTGACCGATGCGCGCGCGACGAAAAGGAAGCCGCCCCGGCCCGCCGCTGGCTGGCCCGCCGCGCCACCGGCCGCAGCCGGATTCCGCTTGGCCTCGTTGGAAACCGGGCCATCAGCTGGAAAGATTTCACCTTCATCAGCGGCGGGCGGTCTGGCCTCCTCGTCAAGTTCGGCCTCGTCGCATTCCTGGTGGCCATGATCAACTTGATCGCCTTTGAGACGGGAGCGGAAAGCTTCCTTACCCGGGAGTTCGAAGGGGGAACGCTTATTTGGATTTCCCTTCTAACGACGGCGATCTGCCTGGCACTGGATGCGGCGCGGGTATTCCGTGAGGAAGTGCGCTGGAAAACACTATCGTCGCTGGTAACTCTGCCCATTTCGGTGCCGGAGTTGGCCTATCGCAAAGTCGCCGGGACCCTCGCGGGCACGCTTCCTCTGTTGGGCGGGGCCGTGCTCGGCGCCGTGCTGGTTCCGGATGGAGTCGGCAAGTTCTTCAATAATTTATTAGGGTCGGGGACCGGCTTCTTTGGGTTTATCCTGGTGATTCTTCAATTTATTCTTTTTCTTCATCTAACGGCGTTTTTATCCTTGGTTATCAAGCGGGGGGCTTTGCCTTTGGCGTTTGCCATTCAGTATGTCGGTGGCACATTTTTCGTTGCTTTTTTGACGTTCGGGCTAAGGGGCGGCGACGGCAGCGGAATAATGTTGGTTACCGGGTTGATCTGTGTGATCGCGACCGGCGTTTTGCATCGGGCGGTCGGCCTGCGACTTGCCCGCGCCGCCGCCGAGGAATGACGGGCAAGTCACGATTTTCCCGGCAGATTCCGGCGCATTACCGGTACTGCCGGAGGTCTGACCCCATTCCGGGAATCCGGTGCCGTAGCGAGATGGAATTTATTCAAAGTCGCTTGATAATTAGTCTGGTTTTACGATCAGGGCCCGCTATGGTTGGATCATATTGATTGTCGAAAATGTCACTCCCGGCGTGGCACGGCATGCCGCCCAGCTCATTGCGATCAGGACCACCGGAGTCGCCAAAGGTCCCGGTATTGAGAATCTTGGGCAATTATCACGGGAAAGGCTGCAAAAATGGTCCGCCAGACTGTGACGTACCGCAACTGTCTGTGATTTCAGGTATATTCGGAAGTCCCATTTTGTTGTTTCTCGTGGCAAAGCAGGGGCCTAAACAAGTAACGCCCTCGTCAGGCATGACTTTTGCCGTGATCGGATTGAGTTGTTTGATCGTCCTGGTCACCGTCACGTCTTATTTCTGGAAATGCCCAGTCTGCAATCACCGCTTCGGTCGCTCAAGTCCGATCGGGAAATGCGAGCGGTGCGGTGCCAACTTTTGGTAGGCGGTGGAGCGAGTGGTGGATCGGCGGTCCGATGCGGCGCCGCTATTACATCTTTTTTAACCAGTGGGCACATTTTCTACAGGACTCCAACTGGATGCGGACAAAACCGCAATCCCGTTGTTTAACCTATTCCACAGTTACACTTTTGGCTAAATTGCGCGGCTTGTCGACGTCGCAGCCCCGGGAAACGGCAATGTGATAAGCAAACAATTGCAGCGGAATCGTCGCCAGCAGCGGATTGATCAGTTCCAACGCGGGCGGCAAGTAAATGACATCGTCCGCCACTTTGGCGATTTGTTTGTCGCCCTCCGTCGCAATGGCGATGATCGGTCCCTTGCGCGCGCGAATCATCGCCAGGTTCGCCATCGTCTTGTCATACATCGAATCCTGCGGCACCAGGAAAACCGTCGGCGTCTTTTCGTCGATCAGCGCGATCGGTCCATGCTTCATTTCCGCCGCGGAATATCCTTCCGCATGAATGTAGGAAATCTCTTTCAGCTTCAGCGCCCCTTCGAGCGCAATCGGAAAGTTATAGCCCCGGCCGAGAAAGAAAAAGTCGTTCGCTTTCGCGTATTTTTTGGCGAGCTTCTTGATGCGACTATTCTGCCCCAATAATTTCTCTATCTGAGCCGGCGCATTTTCCAGCGCGCGCAGGATTTCCAATGCGCGCTTGGCCGAGAGCATTCGCATCCGGCCGAGATGGATTGCCAGGAGCGTGAGAATAGTAAGGGTGGAAACAAACGCCTTCGTGGACGCCACGCCAATTTCCGGCCCCGCGTGCATGTAAATGCCGCCGTCCGCTTCGCGCGCAATCGTGCTGCCGACCACATTGACGATTGCCAGCGCCCGATGCCCGCGCCGCTTCGCCTCGCGCAACGCTGCCAGGGTGTCGGCCGTTTCTCCCGATTGCGAAAGGACCAGCAACACCGTGTCCCGTTCCAACGGGGCATTGCGATAGCAGAATTCATGGGCGAACTCCACTTCCACCGGGAGCTGCGCGAGCTCTTCAATCAAATATTCGCCCACCAACGCCGCATGCCAGCTCGTCCCGCTGGCGGCGATCACGATTCGTTCAATCGAGCGCAACTGCGAAGCATCCATGTTCAGGCCGCCAAACTTCGTCGTCGCGCCTTCAAAATCCAACCGCCCGCGCAACGCGTTCAGCACCGTCTGCGGTTGCTCGTTGATTTCCTTGAGCATGAAATGCGCATGCTTGCCGCGCTCCGCATCCTGCGATCCAAATTCCAGTTTGCTGATCTGTACATTCGCCGTGTCCGTCCCCAGATTGATCACATCGAAACGATCGCTCGTGATCGTGGCCACATCATAGTCGCTCAAATAAACCACCTGCTTCGTGTGCGCCACAATCGCGTTGGCGTCGCTCGCCAAAAAGTTTTCGCCTTCGCCTATGCCAATGATGAGCGGCGACCCCCGCCGCGCGCCCACAATGGTGTCCGGATGTTTCGCGGAAATGACCGCCAATCCATACGTGCCAATCACTTCCCGCAAGGCGTCACAAACCGCCTGGGTCAGGGGCTCGGCCGGATTGGCGCAAAACCCGTTTCGCTCAACCTTGCGTTTGGTGTAATGTTCGCCAATCAGATGGGCCAGCACTTCGGTGTCCGTGCCGGATTTGAATTTATGACCATTGCGGATGAGCTTCTGTTTCAGCGCCTCGTAATTTTCAATGACGCCGTTGTGAACCACGGCGATGGTTTCATCCTGGTCCACGTGCGGATGGGAATTTTCATCGGAAGGAACCCCGTGCGTGGCCCAGCGCGTATGGCCAATGCCCAGCGCCCCGGTCACCGGCTGGGTTTTCAAAAGCAGGGCGATGCCTTCGTCAATCTTGCCCTTTTTCTTGCGGATCTGCAGCGCGCGATTCTCCCACACCGCCACGCCGGCGCTATCATACCCGCGATATTCCAGCCGCCGCAGTCCTTCCAGTAAAATGGGTGATGCTGATTTTTTCCCTACGTATCCGATGATTCCGCACATAATTTTTTATTTCTGAGTCAAAATCCATTCCGCCACCGACGGCAGGTCATTCATCACCGCCGCTTGTTTTATCGCCTCCGGCGTCTTGCGTTCCGCGGTGGCGCCATAGCCGGTCCGGACGAGTATGCTCTGTTTCACTCCCGCATTCCAGCCGCATTCGAGGTCAATTAACTTGTCCCCCACCATGAAACTCTCCGCGAGATCCAAATTAAACTCGTCCCGCGCGTCCCACAAAAACTGCGGCGAAGGCTTGCGCCCCCGGCTCGGCTGGTCGGGCGCCTCCGGGGCGATGTATGTTTTCACAATCACCACGCTCTCCCGTCCCAGTTCGGCGTTGATGTGTCTATTCACGCGCTCAACGTCCGCCAGTGTGAAATATCCGCGCCCGACTCCGGATTGATTGGAAACGATAAATAGCTGGTAACCAGCCACTTGCAACCGCCTCAATGCGGCGCCCACCTGCGGGAAGAGTTCAACCTCTTCCGGGCGGCTGAGATAATTCTTTTCCACAATGAGCGTGCCGTCGCGATCCAGAAAAACTGCTCGGTTCATGATTGGATTGTGATTCCTTTGCGCGTAGAATGAAATTGAAATTTCTACCTGCAAGCCTAAAATGGCTGACACCCGGTAGTAAACAAACAATTAATCACTAAATTATAAATGACTAGAGGAAGATTGGGGATTTTGGTTGGAGGCGGTCCCGCTCCAGGTCTGAATGGCGTTATTGCCGCCGCCACCATCGAGGGTATTCGCCAGGGCTACGAAGTCATTGGGTTTCGTGATGGTTTTAAGCACCTCGCTGCGGGTGATACCCAGCAGATCAAGCCGCTCGCGGTCCGGGATGTCAAAGATATCCATCTTAAAGGCGGCTCCATTCTGGGCACCGCCCGTACCAATCCCACCAAGTCCGAGGAGCAGATGAAGAATTTGTTCAGCGTCTTCGAAAAATTGGGCATCACCGCCCTCGTCACCATCGGCGGCGATGACACTGCCTTCTCCGCCAGCGTGGTGGCCAAACGCAGCCACGGGAAAATCAAGGTCGCGCATGTGCCCAAGACCATCGACAACGATTTGCCCCTCCCGGGCGCCACGCCCACCTTTGGTTACGAAACCGCCCGCCATTACGGCGTGCAATTGGTGCGCAACCTGATGGAAGACGCCCACACCACTTCCCGCTGGTACATCATCGTCAGCATGGGCCGCGCCGCGGGTCACCTGGCGCTGGGTATTGCGAAAGCCTCCGCCGCCACGCTCTCGATTATCTCCGAAGAATTCCGCGGCCGCACCGTGACCGTCGATGAAGTGTGCGACATCATCATCGGTTCCATCATCAAGCGCAAAGCCGAAGGCTCCAATTACGGCCTCGTCGTCCTGGCTGAAGGTCTGGTGGAAGCGCTCGGCGAAAAGGGCCTTCTGGAAGCCTTGCCCGACGGCCAGCTCGAACGTTTCGGCAAGGTCGTGCGCGATGACCACGGCCATCTTCGCCTCGGCGAAATCGAATTCGGCCGCTTGATGAAAGAGCTCCTCAGCCAGCGCCTCGACAAACTTGGCCTCAAGCTTTCCTTCATCGACAAAGACCTGGGCTATGAGCTCCGTTGCGCCGACCCCATTCCGTTTGACGCCGAATACACCCGCGATCTCGGCTATGCCGCTGTGAAGTTTCTCCGGTCCGCCGAAGCCGAAAAATATGGCGCCATCATCAGCTTCGTCGATGGCAAAATGAATCCGTTGCCGTTCGAAAAAATGCTTGATCCCAAGACCGGGCGCATGCAAAACCGCCGCGTGAATGTGGATGGCGAGGCCTATGAATGTGCCTGCGCTTATATGACCCGCCTTGAGCGCCATGACTTCGAAGACAGCAAGCAAACCGCCAAGCTGGCCGCGGTCGTTAATATGACGCCGGCGGAGTTCCGCAGCCGTTTTGGTTATTTGGCTACGATCAAGTAAACTGGCATCTTTCAACCGTTTAACGCTCCGGCGGCAGGTTTCGGCCTGCCGCCGTATTTATTTGGGGAAACAAATTGAATTGTGTGCCATTATAATCAAGCAGGAGCGCATCGCTGATAGATCCGTTCCGCCAAATTATGTTTGTCGTAGGATTAGGAACCGCCGCCCCCATACAACGTTATACTCAACTGGAATGTTGGGAAGCCCTGCACGGCTCCCTGATTTTTCCCCGATTGAAACCGCGCTCCCGCGCCATCCTGAAGAAGGTTCTTAAGGGGCAAAACGGCATTGCCTCCCGCCATCTCGCCCTTACCCCCATTACCCAGGGCTTCGAAATGACGCCCGATGCCCTTCAAGCCCGCTTTGCCGAACATGCCCCGGCGCTGGCCGCCGCCGCCGCCCTTCGCGCCCTCGCCCATGCGCAATGCCGCGCTGATGAAATAGATGCTGTCATCATCAGCACCTGCACCGGCTATTTGTGCCCCGGCTTGACCAGCTATGTCTCCCAGCGGCTCGGTTTGCGTCCGGATGTTTTGAATTTGGATCTGGTCGGGCAGGGCTGCGGCGCCGCCTTGCCCAATATGCGCGCGGCCGAGGCCATCCTGAGTGCCCGTCGGGCCGGAAAAGTCTTGTCCGTCTGCGTGGAAGTTTGCAGCGCGGCGCTGTATATCGATGACGATCCGGGGGTCTTGATCAGTGCCTGCCTCTTCGGCGATGGCGCCGGAGCTGCGATTTTATCAAACGAACCCGGACCCGCCTCCCGGCGCGTCGAGTGGAAAACGGCCGCCTCGTGTTTGCTGCCCGAACATCGCGATATATTGCGTTTCGCCCACAGTAACGGCATGTTGCGAAACGTTCTCCTGCCTCAGGTGCCGGAAGTGGCCGGAAACGAAGTTGCCAAGCTATTCGACCGCACGCTTGCCGCCGCTGGTGTCAGCCGCGAATCCGTCGTCGGCTGGATCATGCACACCGGTGGCCGCGACGTTTTACAATCCTTGCGTGACCATTTGAAAATAAGCGAATCGGATGTCCGCCACAGCGCCGCCGTGTTGTCCGAGTTTGGCAACATCAGCAGCCCCACCGTCTATTTTGTGTTGGAACGCGCCCTGCAGGACAGTGTGCCCAACGGCCTGTGGTGGATGTCGGCTTTCGGCGCCGGCTTCAGCTGTCACGGGGCCCTGTTGGAAGTCTCCCCGGCGTGAAACGGATCGTTCAGCCCGAATATCTGGACCAATTGCCTCCGGCTGACCCGCAGGCCCTCCATTCCCGTCGCGATCTGCGCCGTCTCAACACGCTCATGCGCCATCACGCCATCCTGGCGTCGCAATTCCTCGGCTTCGCCCGCCAAAATCCCTTTGATAGCATAACCGAACTCGGAGCGGGTGACGGTAATTTCATGTTGCGCGCCGCTCAAAAAATCTCCCCGTCTCTCCCGGCCCAAAACGTGACCTTGCTCGATTTTAAAGACAATGTTTCGGCGCAGACGCTGGCCTCCTTTGAAAAAATTGGCTGGCATCCGCAAGTCCTCGTCGCCGATGTTTTTGCGTGGCCCGCCGCCAAAACTCAGGTCGTCGTTTCCAATCTGTTCCTGCATCATTTTGAATCCGGCCCTTTGAGATCACTCTTGTCGGTGATCGCCCGGCGCGCCGAACTTTTCATCGCCATCGAACCGCGCCGCGGCCAATGGTCTCTGGCCTGGAGCCGCTTGCTGGGTTTGATCGGTTGCAATGCCGTCACCCGCCACGATGCCGTGGTCAGTGTGCAGGCAGGCTTTGCCGGCCACGAGTTGTCCGCTCTTTGGCCCGACGGGGCAGGGTGGCAATTGATCGAAAAATTTGCCCCGCCTTTCAGTCATTTGTTCGTTGCCCAACGTCTCCCTTGATATGAGTTCCCTCCGTCCCATTACCATCGCTGGCGGCGGTCTCGCCGGATTGACCCTCGGCATCGCGCTCCGGCGCCAGTCCATCCCCGTCACCATTTACGAGGCGGGACAGTACCCGCGCACCCGCGTGTGCGGTGAGTTTATCAGCGGCCACGGGCTGGCGATCCTGGAGGAGTTGCAGCTCCGGGAAAAACTGGTCGCTGCCGGCGGAATCAGCGCCCGGTCCGCCGCCTTCTTCTTTCCCCGTACCGCCTCATCGGTGCGAACGTTGCCCGTTCCCGCGTTTTGCCTTTCCCGTTATGCGCTGGATCAATTGCTCGCCGGGGAATTTCAGCGTCTCGGCGGAAATCTGCTGGTGGGGCAGCGATATGCTGAATCGTCCCCGGCCGATGGCGCGGTTCTCGCCTCCGGCCGCCGCCTGGTTCCCGTTGAAAGTGGCTGGCGCTGGTTCGGCCTCAAGGCACACGCCCGGAACGTGCCGCTCGTTGCCGATTTGGAGATGCACATATCCGCTCACGGCTATGTCGGAATCTGCCGGCTAAGCGATGACGAAGTCAATATTTGTGGTCTGTTCCGGCGAAACCATTCGGTCACCTCCGATGCCACCGGCTTTGAGTTGCTGCGCGGAGAACCCGGTACCCCCCTGAATCAAAAGCTGGCCCGGGTGGAATTCCTCGCCGGCTCAACCTGCGCCGTCGCCGGCATTTCCCTTCAACCTCAGCGGGCGCAGGACAAGAATATCTGCGCCGTCGGTGATGCCCTGACCATGATTCCGCCGGTCACCGGCAATGGCATGTCCCTCGCCTTCGAATCCGCTCAAATTGCCGCCCCTCCGCTCATCGATTTTAGCACCGGCAAAATTTCGTGGCCACACGCCCGGCAAGCCATCGCGCGCCAATGCGACGAAACCTTCGCCGCCCGCCTTTTTTGGGCCAAATGGTTCCAGCGCGCGCTGCTCTCTCCGTCGTTCCAGAATATTTTCGCCCGTCTGGTCGTGCGCTCCGATCGCCTCTGGCGGATGGCCTTTGAATTTACCCGCTGATTTGGTAGCCTAATCCCATGAAATCGCTGGCCGATTGTCGGCTCTACACTTTTGTGGATACGGCCTATTTACACGGCCGCTCGCCTGGCTTCGTCGCCGAACAATTATGCCATGGCGGTTCCGATATCATTCAGCTCCGCGCCAAACATTCCTCCCGCGACGAAGTTCTCCGGATGGCCGAAGCGATCCTGCCCATCACGCGGAAAGCGGGCGTGCCCTTGGTCATTAATGATCATCTGGATATCGCCCGCGAGTGCGGCGCCGAAATCTGCCATCTCGGCCAGGAAGATTTTTTCCATGCCGGTTTCACCCGGGTTTCCGAACTGAAGAAGCCCGGCTCCCACCTCCAGATCGGCCTCAGCACCCACGCCCCCGAACAGGCCGCCCGCGCTTTGGCCGCCGGCGCCGATTACGTCGCCATTGGTCCGATTTATTCCACCGCGACCAAACCGTCTGCCCAGCCCGTCACGCTGAAATACGTCCAATGGGCGGCCGCGAATGTTTCCGTGCCTTGGTTTGCCATTGGCGGCATTAACTTGCAGACGATTGATGAAGTTTTGGCCGCCGGTGCCCGCCGGGTATGCATCGTCTCCGCCATCCTCAACGCCCGGGACATCGCCCAAGCCTGCCGCGAGTTTTCTGATAAACTTTCCTGCGCCAGCGGACCACGAGGGTAGGGCGCGTCACTCCGTGCGCGCCGTCGTAAGAATTCCTCCAGCGTTCGGTGTCAAAACAACCAACCAAATCAAAACACCCGCTCTCCCTCTTTGCGTTCCCTGCGTTCTTTTGCGGCAAAAAATCATCTTCGCCTTCCATCCTGTTCATCCCGTAAATCCTGTCAAAAAATTCTTCGCTTCCGTCTTCGGTTCCCAATATTGTTTTTCTCAATCCGCCCACAGTTTTATCAATTCACGGTTGCACCTCTCGTTGGCTTACTATTGCCGCATGACATTCCTCAAATCGCTGTCGAACGAAGATCAAAACCCAGTTTCCGCGCCCGCCCCGTCCACCTCCCGGATTCCGTTAGCGGTCAAACTGGCCTTCACCGCGTTCATGGCGGTATTGGTGCCGGTCTATTGGACTGAATACGGACCGACTAATTTTTTGTATTTCTGCGATCTCTCCCTCTTCTTCACCCTCGCCGCCCTCTGGTTGGAAAATCGGTTGTTCGCCAGCATGGCCACCGTCGGGATCGCTCTGCCGCAAATCGTTCTTTGGTGCGGCGATTTCGTCGCTCATCTCGTCGGCCTCAAATTCACCGGCATGACCGATTACATGTTCGATTCCCATTACCCCCTTTTTCTTCGCAGTCTTTCTCTCTTTCACGGATGGCTTCCTTTCTTGTTATTATACATTGTAGCCCGGTTGGGCTATGACCGGCGCGCTCTCTTTGCGTGGACCGGCCTCGCCTGGGCCACCATGCTCTTCAGTTATTTCTGCCTGCCTGCGCCCGGAACTCAGCCGCCAAACTCTTTGGTCCCGGTGAATATTGATTTCGTATTCGGTTTCAGCGACACCGCTGCGCAAACCTGGATGCCCGCCTGGGCTTGGCTCGTACTGATGATTGTCGCCATGCCTCTGGTCATCTGTTGGCCCACCCACCTCCTGCTGCGCAAATATTTCTCCCCCGTCCGCGCCTCGGTATGAGAATTCCCAGAATTAAACTCCGCGCATTGAACCCCTGAACTTAATTGGTACGGTCGTGGTAGGACATCGGTAGTACATTGGGATATCCCAACGCGGCGCCCTCTCCTCTAACGAGGAGAGGGGCTGGAGTAAGGAGTGGAGCCACGTCAGTCGTCGAAAGAAAATGTTTGAAGTTCACGGATGCTTCAGCCCTGAATGATGCGTCACCCAAACGGCAGTTTCACCACCCGTGCCCCTATTTCTCCCGCGGCGTTCTTTACCGTCAGTTCTGTGCCAATCTGATTGCACTCTCGCCTCACAAATCCAAGCGCAATGTCCGCCTTAAGGGTGGGGGAATACACGACGCTCGTCAGCAGTCCCGCTTCCGCGCCTTGCTGAAATAATTTATCGCCCGGTGCCGCCCGGTTTCCCGCCATATCCCTCAGCACGAGTCCGCGCAATTCCTTGTTCACATGGCCAAACGTATGCACCCGATTGATGATTTCTTGGCCGATGTAACAGCCCTTGTTGTAAACCACCGCGCTTTCGAGGTTGCACTCCAGGGGTAGATAATTGGAGTTCATGTCTGCCCCAAATCGCGGGATTCCCGCTTCAATGCGCGCCGTCTCAAAAGCCGTCCAACCACACGGCTGACCGCCCATTTGCCGGACGGCGGCAATCAATTTATCGGCCACGGCCCCCAGGGAATTGTTCGGAATAAACAGATCAAACCCGCTCGTTCCCAAGCGCGGATGGTTCGCCAGGTAAAGTTCCCCCAAAGTCGCATCTTCGCCTTTTACGATGTGAAACGCGGCGCCGGGAAGCGATTCAAACAGCCCCAGTGCCGCCACGGCTTCCCTTGACTTCGGTCCTTGGACGCTGACCAAACCGTAGTGGGGCACGGCATCCACAATTTGAACGTCATCCGCCACGATATGCTTTTCCAGCCGTTGCGTGACGATCTCCGTCATGCCCGGCTCAAAATCCAACAGGATCTCGTCCGCCAGATTGAAAACAGTGAGATCGCTCTCCATTTTTCCCTTGGTCGTCACCAATGCTGCGTAACAGCCTTCGCCAATGCGCAATTTCTTGATGTCGTTCGTCACCTGGCCGTGCAGGAACCGGCTCCGATCCGCTCCGGTCAAACAAATCCGCCCGCGAAAGCTCAAATCCAGCACCCCGGCTGTTTGCCGCAAAGCCGCAAATTCTTCCGCCTCATTCCCGTAATCCGTCACCACCGGTTCACCCGCCAAAGTGCCGAAGCGGGCGCCCAACGTCTGGTGCAACTCATGCAAAATCAAAGCATCCATTTTCCATAGTGTGCTGCCTCCCTCACGACTTTGCAACCGCCGCGCACATTCCCCTCCGCCCAAATTCCCGGAACCCCTTGAAGAAGTTTGACGTCCCGCTGCCGCGAAGCGTCGTGGAGTGCGGTAGCCCTCTACCGCTGATGCGCGGCGCCGCACAATGTCGTGTTTCCCCCGCCAGCAGCGGAACCAGTCCATCGTCGCGAAGCGTCCTGGAGTGCGGCGGGGCCCCGCCGCTTTCGACCACCTGCGACCCAGCTCGCCGATGATTCGTAGTCCGTATTGAACCGTCTTTCTGCGATGGCCTCGCCCCTCAACCGGGAAAGATTACCCCGTAAAAAGTTCGCGCATGGAACCCTCGAACCCGAGTGGCAGGCACCGCAGGAGGACGTCCGAAATACGCCCGAGCAACCCAACGCGGCACCCTTCTCAACGAGGAGAGGGACAGGGGTGAGGAGCGAGATTACGTGAGTCGTTGATAATAAATAGTCACTTTTGAGGGATTCATGAGGTGGAATTAAAGCTGAGGGGCGGGAACGCAAAGCGAGCCCGCCTCGCAAATGATCAAACCAACGCCTCCCTCCCTAATTTGTACCCATTAAAATCCATTGACGATATCCGCCCCCCCGGCGCAGAATTAGAACTATGAATCTGGACGAACTTTATTCCGAGCTCACTCTCAAAACCAAAACCAAAATAGCTTTGATTGTTCTCGATGGTCTGGGCGATATCGCCACCAAAGAACAAAACTACCTCACCCCTCTGGAAGCCGCTGTCACGCCCAACCTGGACAAGATTGCCAAGGATTCCGCCCAGGGCCGCATGATCCCGGCTGCCCCCGGCATTACCCCCGGCAGCGGCCCCGGCCACCTCGGCCTGTTCGGCTATGATCCCCTGGAATTCCAGGTCGGCCGTGGCGTCATCGAAGCCCTCGGTCTCGGTGTCGAGCTCAAGGCCGGCGATGTCTGCGCCCGTGCCAATTTCGCCACCATCGATTCCAAAGGCATCGTTACTGACCGCCGTGCCGGCCGTATTCCGACCGAGACCTGCGAAAAACTCTGCGCCTTGCTCTCCAAGAAAATCAAAAAGCTCGGCGACACCGAAATCATCATCACCCCCGGCAAAGAACACCGTTTTGTCGTCGTCTTCCGCGGCAAAGGCCTGGAAGGACCCCTGACCGACGCCGATCCGAACCGCGAAGGGTTCGCCATTCCCACCGTTAAACCCCGTGACGAGAATAATGCCGGCCAGAAGAAGATGGCCGGTTTGATCGCTGATTTTTACAAGGCCGCCTTGCCCATCATTGCCAAGGAAAAGCCCGCCAACGGCTTCCTCATGCGCGGTATTGCTCATCAACCGCACATCCCGCTCTTTGAAGATCGTTACAAACTCAAACCCGCCTGCCTCGCCGTTTACCCCATGTACAAAGGCTTGGCCCAGTTGGTCGGTATGAAGAAAATCGAAGGCCCGACCACCATCGCTGAGCAATTCGAGCGTTATTTGGTCGAATATGACAATTTTGACTTCTTCTTCATCCACTACAAATACACCGACAAATACGGCGAAGACGGCAATTTTGCCTCCAAGAAAAGGGCCATCGAAGAATTCGATGCCGCCTTGCCAATTCTCCTGAAAAAGAAGCCCGATGTGATTGCCATTACCGGAGACCATTCCACCCCGTGTTCGCTCAAAGGCCATTCCTGGCATCCGCAGCCCGTTTTGCTGCATTCCACCGCTAGCGGATCCGATAAACTGGAACGTTTCACGGAAACCGGTGCCAACAGCGGTTCCTTGAGCGTCTTTCCGGCCAAGTTCCTGATCCGCCTCATGCAGGCGAACGCCAGGATGTTCGATAAGTTCGGCGCCTGATCAAGGAGTCGATCATTGCCATTGAGGTAGGGCGCGTCACTCCGTGCGCGCCGTGGTCGCTAACATTGGCCCTATAGGCCTGATCAAGTCGCCCAGATCGCCAACCACCGAATCCCCTCGCCCCTCCAAGGGAAGAGGGTTAGGCCGAGGGGTGGTAGGGCGGGCAGTCCTCTGCACGCCGTCGTAGCAACGCCGCTTGACGAAAAAATAATTGCGTTGGGCCATTGCATCACCCTCTCCCCTCAACGGGGAGAGGGGCAGGGGTGAGGGGTGAGATCACGTAAGTCGTTGAAAGCATTGAACAAGCACTTTTTTTATTCATGGGAATGTTGAGCAACGCTGGCCCAATTCATCCGGCCTTTCCCCGCAGGAAAGACCGGATTTTGTTTGGCAGCTTGGTCTAATTTGGAAAAAAATCGGATATTTTATACAAATCTGGCTCTGGTGGTGTCTATGGGGTGAACATTTAAATGAACGGTATTGAACAAAAAGACTGGCGCGAAGAACTTTACGACGCAAAAGCGGCGGAATTGATCATTTATGGGCGCGCGTTGGGACTGACCCACGGGGAAGCCGAAGACGTTTTACAGGAGACTTTTGTCGCCCTTTTGCGGTTGCAAGTTCTGCCGGAAAAGATTGAGCACTATTGCGTTCGCTGTTATCGCAACCGGGCACTGAATTACCGCCGGTCATTATGGCGCCGATTAACCCGGGAATGGGAGTCCGTCCGCTGGTTCGATCGCGGTTCATCCGAAACCGACGCCGAACGCGCCGCCATGCGTTGCCTGCAGGAATTGCCGGTTGCCCAGCGAGAAGTGATCGTGCTAAAGGTTTGGCATCAATGTACTTTTGAAGAAATTGCCGTGGTAATGGAGATTCCTGCCAATACCGCTGCCGGGCGTTATCGCTATGGTTTGCAAAAAATCAGGAATAAACTCGAAGGAGTATTGAATGAAAACGACGAACTTGCCGGAAAACGAATTGATTTCATGGAAGTTGCGGCAGCCCGCACCCCGGCTTAAGCGCCGGATCTTCCGCGACGAGGCCACTTTGCCCTCCCTGACTTGGTTTTGGGGAGCGCTGGCGCCTGCCGCTGCCTGCGTTATGCTGACCTGCTTCGGTCTTAATTCCAGCAGCGGTTTGGCCGGCGAAAAGTCAATGATTGCGATGTCTCTCAGCAACCAAAACGCCGCCGCCTACGCCGGCGGCAACGGTCAAGTGGCCCAAAACCACTGGGCCAGCGTCACTTTTGATTCGACAAACCGTAGTCTTTTCAATTCTAGTATTGGTTTTACGCCGTCGACAAATTTGAGCAACTAAAGTTAAAAATGGACAAAGAACAACCGAGCAATAAGCCCGCGGGAATCCCTGGCAAGCCTGCCGATCAAGGGAAACTGGTGAAGCCAGGTCAGGCCAAACCCGGCCCCGTCAAGCCGGAACGCGTCAAGGTTAAGCCCATGTTTCGGCAGATCGATTGGATCGCCGCCGCCCTTACTTTCATCGTTATTTGGGGCATTTACCTCTTTACCCTCGCCCCCGAGCTGACCCTCGAGGATTCCGGCGAACTCTGCACGGGTTCCTATTACGCGGGAATTCC
>Ga0302319_10004640_pt1 | contig 28090 bp, 26 predicted proteins | sample Bog_T0_2_FD_203319 | JGI IMG/M metagenome (GOLD analysis project Ga0302319, IMG submission 203319) | Peat permafrost microbial communities from Stordalen Mire near Abisko, Sweden - Bog_T0_2 | ecosystem: Environmental > Terrestrial > Soil > Wetlands > Peat | place: Sweden: Abisko, Stordalen Mire... | reverse complement strand
GGGGCATGGGGCAGATGATGTTCACGAAATACATCGTGGTGGTGGACGCCGGCGTGAACGTCCACAACACCAGCGAAGTGCTGTTCCATCTCACGGCCAACACCGACCCGCAGCGCGACAGCATCTACACGAAAGGCCCTTCCGACGTGCTCGACCACGCGACGAGCGAAATCGCCAGCGGTAGCAAAATGGGTTTTGACGCGACGAAGAAAATTCCCGGCGAAGGTTTCAAACGCGCCTGGCCGCCGCTCATCAAGATGGATGAAAGCGTGCGTAAGAAAATTGATTCGCTGTTTGGAAATGCCGGTGACAAGCTTTGAGGAAAAGCATAAACTCCCAATGCCTGCATGAAACAACGCGTTCCATCAATCAATGACACGCAAGCCCGCCGCTGGGCGCGGCGTTTGTCCGCGCGCGTTGAAAAAATTCTTGTGTCCCACCCCGATGCCGACCGCGACAATATCCGTCACACCTTGATTCTGCTGGAGCAGCCGCCGTTGGCACGATTGCAAAGGAGCCTGATCCGTGGCCGCGCCACTGCCATTTTCAGAAAGTGAACTCCGCCTGCTGCAGGTTTTGCTGAAGCGCAAGGTGCGGTTCATGGTCGTCGGGCTTTCTGCGGCCACGCTGCAAGGCGCGCCGGTTGTTACGCAAGACGTTGACCTTTGGTTTGAAAACCTCGGCGAACTGAAAATCTCCCGCGCCTTGCAGGAAGTCGGCGCGGCGTATTTGCCTCCCTCGGCCATCAATCCGCCGATGTTCGCCGGCGCGGGCGCGGAACTTTTCGACATCGTGATTCGCATGGACGGTTTGGGAACATTTGCCGATGAATTCAAAAACAGCATTGAGATTCCGCTGGGCCGGCAAAAGCTCAAGGTGCTGTCGCTAGAACGGATTCTCGTGAGCAAAATCGCCGCGAACCGCGCCAAGGACAAACTGACCATTCCCGTGCTGCGCGATGCGCTGGCCGCGACGCAATCGTTGAAGCGCCGGACTAAGAAAAAATGAGAACCGCCAGCGGGAGTAAAATGGGTTTTGACGCGACGAAGCAAATTCCCGGCGAAGGTTTCAAACGCGCGTGGCCGCCGCTCATCAAGATGGATGAAAGCGTGAAGGCGAAAATTGATTCGCTGTTTAAAAAATAAATTACACGAATCGTCTTAAGGGGTCGGTAACGCAGGTTCTCCTAAAATCTCTGCGGGAAGATGCGGGTTACTGAATCGTGCTATTGGGCATTGAGGCCGTGTTACGTGAGATTGCTAACCGTGTTGCGCTCACGCGCCGGGCGGCGGCAGGATTTCCAGCCCGAATTTATTCTCCATCCCGCGCTGGAGGTCCGGCGGTGGCTCAATTTCCGTAGTTAAACGGGTCGGACAATTTGGGGTCGGTTACGAGGTTCGTGTCCGTGAGCGTGTTGAGGAAAGCCACGAGCGCGGCCTGTTGCGCCGTTGTCAGATTCAGCCGCAGCGGCTGGCCGCCCGGACCAATCAGCGGCGGCGAAAGATTCGGGCCGCTGACAATGCCGGAACTGTAAAACGCCACGACCTGCGCGAGATTGGTGAACCGCCCGTCGTGCATGTAGGGCGCGGTAAGCGCGATATTGCGCAGCGACGGCACCTTGAACAGGCCGTTTTGGTTCGTATTGCCGGTGATGCCGCCCACGCCCAGATCCACGTAAGGATACTCCAGTCCGTTGTTGTTGAGCGTGGTCGTAGGCACAAAATTATCCGTGGCGTGGCAGATGGCGCAGCTGGCTGGCGGATTCGGCGGGAAATTGGTCTGGCCGAAAAAGATGAGCCGCCCGAGATTTTCCTGCGCGGTGAAGTTCGCGAAATTGTTTGTCTCGCCCTGATCATAGCCTGAATTCACCGACACGATGGAGCGGACGAACTGGGCGAGCGCGAAGGAAATGCGGTTGGTCGTGATGACCGGCGAACCGAATGCCAGCGCAAACAGGTTCGTGTAATACGGCTCGGCGGCAACGCGGTTGGTGAGCGTGCCTAGGGTCATGCCCATTTCGATCGGATTTTGGATTGGCATGAGCGTCTGGTCTTCCAGTGTGTTGGCGCGTTCATCCCAGAAAAAATGTTTGCGCTGATACCAGCGTGCGTTGCTCAAGCCCATGGCGTTGCGGGTGCCGAGGCTGCCGTTGTAGCCGACGCTGAACGGGCGCGGATCGGAAAACGCCGTCGCCTGCTGGTGGCACGAGGCGCAGGAAACGGTCTGGTTCGTGGAAAGCCGCTTGTCGTAAAACAGCACCCGGCCGAGCGTCGCGCCCGCGTCGGTGATGGGATTGTTCGCCGGCGTGTTGTCCTCGGCGAGAATCGGGTTCGCCGAAAAACTCGCGGGCAACGCCGGGTTGGCGTAGTTGTAACCGGTCGCTGGCAACGACAGAGCATTCGTCGTGGCGTCGGCGATGTTTTGCTGCGTGGGATCGTAAAAGGTGCGGTAAAATAAATTTCCATTCGAGCTGTTCGTGTAGCTGCGATGGTAACTGCCGTTGAAAACTTTCAGGCTTTCCACGGTCGTCCAGCTCGTGAGGTTGCTGGAACTCTGGACGACCCAGACTTGATCGCCGGAATTGCTGATGCTCAAACTCATCGTGCTGCCATTGGGTTGGGCGAGGTTTAACAAGGCGTTGGTGCTGATTTGCGCCGGGGCGGCGGTGATTTTGAAAACCGCCAGCAGAACCATGGCGTTGCGCGCGTAAAGAAGGGCTATCTTTGTTTTCATGTCCCCACCATGCACCAGCCAACCTTAAGGGAACATGAAGCGCGGTTGACTATCGGCAAGTCGCGTTCTCCGCACCGCCGCCGCGCACCCGGCGGCGGCAGGATTTCCAACCAATTAAAGTCGGCTGCTGCTGGATGAGGCAATGCAGCGAGCCGAATCCCCAGTTCGTCCAAATTTGCGGTCGCGCCCGATCCGTTCTGGGCTGGTGCGCCCGTTACCGTAAAAATATTCGCTTGCGTCGCCCGGCGGTCTGGGCTAATACTTAACCGTATGGTTAAATGTTTACCCCGATTATTGAACCGCACGTTTGCCGCGCTGGCCGACCCGACGCGCCGCCGCATCCTGGAGGATCTGGCGCATGGCGACCGTTGCGTCACCGATCTGGCGCGGCCGTATTCCATGTCGTTGCCGGCGGTCTCGAAGCATTTGCGCATTCTGGAAAATGCCGGCTTGGTCAGCCGCCGCCGCCGCGGTCGCGTGCATTCGCTGAAGTTGGAGGCCAAGCCCATGCAGCAGGCGCAGGCGTGGATCGAGGAATACCGGAAATTCTGGGAAGCGAGCTTTGACCGTTTGGACGAGTATCTGAAACAACTACAAACCAAGGAGAAAAAATGAGCACAAAAAACAATCCAACCATTGAAACAACGGGATTTAAACTCGCCGTCACCCGCGTCATCAACGCGCCATGCGAAAAAGTTTTTCGCGCGTGGACGGAACCGCAACAGCTGGCGCAATGGTTCAGCCCGGCGGAAGTCGAGTTGCGCGATTTCAAGGCGGACGTGAAAATCGGCGGCGCGTTCCGCATTCATTACACCGGAAAAAAAGGTGAATTCATTGCCAGCGGCAATTATCAAGAAATTGTCTTGAACCGACGGCTGAAATTTTCATGGACTTGGAAGCATTACGCCATGCCGGACAGCGTGGTGACGGTTGATTTTGAAGATTTGGGCAAAACGACGCGGCTGACATTGTTGCACGAAGGTTTGCCGGATCAGGAGGACGCCGACCAGCACACGCACGGCTGGACTTCGATGGTCGAAAAATTCGCACAGTTGATGGAACAGAGCAACCTCCAACTGAAATTGTCCCGCGTTTTTGACGCGCCGCGCGAACTGGTCTTCAAGGCATGGACGGACGCGAACCAATTCAAGGAGTGGTTCGGGGCGGCGGCATGTGAGGGATCGTCGTTGCAATCAATGAAAGTGGACGCGCGCGTCGGCGGCAAATATCGCCTGCAGGTGCGGCGCGCCGACGGCGATTTTTTCACGACGGTCGGGATTTATCACGAAGTGAAGCCACCGGAACGTCTGGCCTTCACGTGGTCGTTTGAAAAAGACGGGAGTGGCGAGGAATTCGGCGAGGTCGAACCGCCTGAAATGCTGGTGACGGTCGAATTTCACGCGCGCGGAAAACAGACAGAATTGATTTTGACGCATGAGAAATTCGCGTCCGTCGAAAGCCGCGACCGGCACGAAGACGGCTGGACTCGTTGTCTTGATTCGCTTGGAAAATTCGTCGGAAAATAAAATTATGACCGCGCAAATTGAAAGCAAAGATCTGATCGGAAAGGAATTTGTCATCACGCGCGAATACGATGCGCCGCGCGAACTGGTCTGGCTGGCCTGCACCGACGCTAAACATCTGGCGCAATGGTGGGGGCCACGCGGATTTTCCGCGCCGGTCTGCGAATGGGACGCGCGGCCGGGCAGCAAAATATACGTCGTCATGCGCGCGTCGAACGGTACGCGTTATCCGATGGGCGGCGAATTTCTAGAAGTTGTCCCGCCCGAAAAACTGGTGACGCTGACCGGCGCGCTGGACGACAACGGCGATTTGATGTTTGAATTCAGGCACACGCTGACACTCGTTGAGCGCGATGGAAAAACGAAGCTGACGATGCGGTCGCGCTTGATGAAGCTGGTCGCGCCCGACGCGGAAAAATACATCGGCGGATTCGAGGCGGGTATGACGCAAAGTTTGGAACGCCTCACGGACGTGGTGGAAGAAATCCCGTTCACGGCTGGACTTCATTCATCGGCACGGAACTGAAACAATTTGTCAAAGCAGAAAAGCTGAACGAACCAACCACTGAAAATTATGTTCGCCAATAAAAATTATGCCATCCAACCGTACCTGATATTCAACAGCCGTTGCGAGGAGGCGGTTGAATTTTATCGCCACGCGCTCGGCGCGGAAATCATCATGCTCCTGCGTTTTAAAGACGCGCCGGATCCGAGCATAATTGCGCCCGGCGCAGAAGACAAAATCATGCACGCGACCCTCAAAATCGGCGACACGATCATTCTCGCTTCCGACGGCCGTTGCGAGAAAGGTTCAAGCTTCAGCGGCTTTTCACTGTCGCTGGCCGTTCAAACTGCGGAAGACGCCGACCGTTTTTTTGCCGCGCTGGCGGACGGCGGGCAGGTGCAGATGCCGCTGGCGAAGACATTTTTCTCGCCCCGTTTCGGCATGGTCGCCGACCGTTTCGGCGTTTCATGGATGATCATCATTCCGCAAGATTGAAATATTTTTGAAAAAACATGAACCCGGTCAAAAACAATCCAGCTGAAAAAACTGCCGACCGCGAAATTGTCATTTCACGTGAGTTTAAAGTGCCACGCGAACTGATGTGGGAGGCGATGACCAATCCCAAGCACGTCGTGAACTGGTGGGGGCCGCGCGGTTATTCGACGACGATTGAGGAGATGGATTTTCGCGTTGGTGGCGTTTGGCAGCACGTCATGCGCGGGCCGGACGGTGTGAATTATCCGAACAAAAGTATCTTCAAGGAAATCGTGAAGCCGGAGCGCATCGCTTATTCGCACGGTGGCAAGCGCGAGAACGGGCCGGGCGTGAGCTTTGTGTCAACGTGGACTTTTGATTTAATTGAAACCAACAAAACTAAAGTGACCATCCGCATGGTTTTCCCGTCCGCAGCCGAACGCGATCGCGTCGTCAAAGAATTCGGCGCAATCGAAGGCGGCAAACAGACTTTGGAGCGACTCGGAGAATATTTGCCGAAGTTGAGTCCCATCCAACTTGCTTGAGATTCTCCAAAGCCAACGCTAGTGTCTCTCACGCTGGAACGAATTCCCGTTCCACAATTAAAAGGAAATTTATTATATGAAACGCAAAGCATCGGCGGTCTGGTCGGGCGATTTGAAAAGCGGCAAGGGCAGCATCTCCACCGAGAGCGGCACGCTCAAGGAGACGCAATACTCGTTCAACACACGCTTTGAAAACGGCGTCGGCACGAATCCCGAGGAACTCATTGCGGCGGCGCACGCGGGCTGTTTCTCGATGGCGTTCTCGGCGGAACTCGGCAAAGCCGGCTTCACGCCCGCCGCCATCCACACCACGGCGACGATCACGCTGGAAAAAACCGATGCGGGTTTTACCGTCACGGAATCGCATCTGGACATGACCGCGAAAATCCCCGCCATTGATGCGGCGAAATTCACCACCATCGCCAACGGCGCGAAGGCCGGCTGCCCGATTTCGCGGCTGCTCAATGCGAAGGTTTCGCTCAATGCCCGGCTGGAGGCGTAGGCGAAGATTGCCGTGCGGGGCGAGATTGTTTTAACTTGCCCGCATGAATCCAATTCGTCTTGCCCTCATGATTTCTGCGGTCGGCATCGGCGCGACCACCGGCAGTTTCGCCGACGAATACCTGGTTTATTTTGGCACGTTCACTGGCGCGAACAGCAAGGGGATTTATGTTTCCAAATTTGATCCGGCCACCGGCAAACTAAATGCGCCGGAACTCGTTGCGGAAACCGTGAACCCCACTTTTCTCGCCGTGGCGCCCGGCGAGCATTTTCTCTACGCCGTCAGCGAGGTGGATGAAATCGGCGGCAAACGTAACGGCGCGGTGAACGCCTTCGCGCTGGATGCCCGGACCGGCCGGCTCACGCCGCTGAACCGGCAGTTTTCCGGCGGCTGCGGGCCGTGTCATGTCGCCGTGGATGCCGCAGGCAAATGCCTGCTCGTCGCGAATTACGGTTCCGGCAGCATCGCCGCAATGCCGATCCTTGCCGACGGCAGCCTCGGTGAAGCGGCCACAACCCTCCAGCACACCGGTGCCAGCAAAAATTCCCAGCGTCAGGCCGGGCCGCATTCGCATTTCATTTTACCCTCGCCGGACAACCGCTACACGCTCGATTGTGATCTCGGGCTGGACAAAATCTTCATCAATCATCTGGATGCGACCGCCGCCAGATTGACGCCGGGCGATCCGCCGTTCGCCACCGTGGCACCCGGCTCCGGTCCGCGCCATCTGATTTATTCGCGTGATGGCAGATTCGTTTATGTCATCAATGAAATGGGCAGCAGTATCACGGTGTTCCATTACGCCGCCACGAACGCGGCGATGACCGAGGCGCAAACCATTTCCACGCTGCCGAAGGATTTTTCCGGCACCAGCACCTGCGCGGAAATTGTGATGCATCCGTCCGGAAAATATCTCTATGGCTCCAATCGCGGGCACGACAGCATCGCCGTTTTTGCCGTGGATCGGGAGACCGGCAGACTCACGCTCATCGAACTTCAATCCACGCGGGGCCGCACGCCGCGACACGTTGCGATTGACCCCTCCGGCCGTTGGGTGCTCGCGGAAAATCAGGCATCAGATTCGGTCGTCGTGTTTGCGATTGACCCGGACACCGGTCGGTTGCAGCCCACCGGTCGGAGCATCTCCCTGGGTTCGCCGGTGTGCGCAGTGTTTGTCAGTAAAAAGTGAACTGGCACGTTGTTTCCCGGCTTGTTCCGGCGCGGATCTCTGCTATCGTGTGCGGCTCTGTGAGCATTACGGAAGAAATCCAGCGGCGGCGCACGTTCGCCATCATTTCGCATCCCGACGCGGGCAAGACCACGTTGACGGAGAAGCTGCTGCTTTACGGTGGTGCGGTGCAGCTCGCCGGCTCCGTGACCGCGCGTAAAAATCAACGCGCCACGACGAGCGACTGGATGGAACTGGAAAAAAAGCGCGGCATCTCGATCAGCTCGACCGTGCTGCAATTTGATTACGACGGTTATCGCCTCAACCTGCTCGACACGCCCGGTCACAAAGATTTTTCCGAAGACACCTATCGCGTCCTGACCGCCGTGGACGCGGTCGTGATGGTGATTGATTCCGCGAAGGGCATCGAACCGCAAACGCGAAAACTGTTTGAAGTCTGCCGTCAGCGTGGCGTGCCAATCTTCACGTTCATGAACAAATGCGACCGGCCGATGAAAAATCCGCTGGAGCTGATTGATGAACTTGAACGCGTGCTGGGCATCGGCGCGTTTCCGGTGAACTGGCCCATCGGCAACGGCCCGGAATTTCAAGGCATTTATGACCGGCAGACGAAAACGATGCACACGTTCGAGCGCGTCGTGGGCGGAAAATACCGTGCGCCCGAAATGGTCGGCGGACTGCATGATCCGGCCGTGCGCGGCAATTTGAGCGATGCGGAATTTGCCAAGACCCTCGAAGAATTGGAAATGCTCGAACACGCGGGAAATGATTTCGATGAAGCTGCCGTGCTCGCGGGCAAAACCACGCCGGTGTTTTTCGGCAGCGGCGTGAATAATTTCGGCGTGCAACTCCTCCTCGACGGTTTTCTGAAACATTCGCCCGCGCCAAAATCACGCGTGATGGGCGGCATCGAGATCGCGCCGGAGAATCCGGCGTTCAGCGGATTCATCTTCAAGATCCAGGCGAACATGGATCCGAAGCACCGCGACCGCATCGCGTTCATCCGCGTGTGCTCGGGCAAGTTTGACCGCGACATGACCGTGCATCACTCGCGCTCCGAGAAAAAAGTCCGTTTGTCTAGCTCGCACAAATTGTTCGGCAACGAACGCGAAACCGTGGACGAGGCGTATCCCGGCGACGTCATCGGCCTGGTCGGCCACGACAGCTTTGGCATCGGCGACACGCTGACGACGGATCCGAAAATTCTCTACAAAGAAATCCCTCGCTTCACGCCGGAAGCCTTCAGCTATCTGCACAATCCGAACACCGGAAAATACAAACAATTTCGCCAGGGCTTGGATCAGCTTTTGCAGGAAGGCGTGATTCAGGCTTTGTATTTGCGCAATTCGTCCATCAAGACACCGCTGCTCGCCGCCGTCGGTCCGCTGCAATTCGAGGTCGTGCAGTTCCGGCTGGAAAGCGAATACGGAGCGCAATCACGTCTCGAATCCGCGCCGTGGAGCGTCGTGCGCTGGCTGCCGACCGACATTGCCGAAGACGCGCTCGATTCGCTGTCGCTGCCCACCGGCGCGAAGCTCGCTTACGATCTCGGTAAAAATGCCGTTGTGCTGTTCCAGAACGAGTGGTCTGCGAACTATTTTGGCGAGACGAATAAAAGCACGCCACTCTCGGCGCTGCCCGTGCAAACGGCGAAAGAATAATTTAGATGCCCACCATTCTCTCCGCTTCCGAAATCACCGTCCGTTACGGCGATCGCACCATCCTCGACAACACGACGCTGGGAATTCAGGAAGGCGAACGCCTCGGCCTAGTCGGCCGCAATGGCGCGGGCAAGACAACTTTTTTGCGTATTCTCGCCGGGCTGCAAAACCCCGACACGGGTGAAGTGGCACGGCAAAAAGATCTCGTCGTCAGCTATCTGCCGCAGGATTTCATGCTCGATGCGGGCAAAAATGTGATTGAAAACATTCGCGACGGCGCGAAACCGGTTTTGGATTTGATCGCCGAATTCGAATCGCTGCCGCACGACTCGAAACGGCACGCCGACCTGGAGCATCACATCCAAGTGCTCGAAGGTTGGACGCTGGATCAACGCCTCGAAATCGCGATGGCGCACCTGAATTGCCCCGCCGCCAACCGCAGCATCGATACGCTTTCCGGCGGCGAAAAGCGCCGCGTGGCCATGGCGCGCGCGATTGTTTCCAGTCCGGATTTTCTGATCCTTGACGAGCCGACCAACCATCTCGATCCGGAATCCATCGAGTGGCTCGCGGAATTTCTTGAGGACTTTCACGGCACGTTTCTGGTCGTGACGCATGATCGTTATTTTCTTGACCGCGTCGTGAAGCGGATGATCGAATTGTCCGACGGGAAGTTTTTTTCGCACGACGGCAATTACACCGAATACCTGCTAGCCAAAGCCGAACGCCAGTCGGCCGACGCCACCGTCGAACACAAGCGCCAGATGTTTCTGAAAAAGGAACTCGCCTGGGTGCGCCAGGGTCCGCGTGCGCAGCGTAGCAAACAAAAAGATCGTTTTGAGCGTTACTACGACGAAGCGGCGAAGTCCGGGCCGGTGATCGAGGAAGACGTGGAACTCGTCATTCCGCCGCCGCCGCAACTCGGCAATCGCACGGTGGATGTCACTGATTTGGGCATGACCATTGGCGGGAAAAAATTATTTTCCAGCTTCACTTTCAGTTTTGCGAACGGCCAGCGGATCGGCATTTGCGGACGGAATGGTCTGGGTAAAACCACCTTGCTCAAGGCCATCATTGGCCAGTTGCCGCCAACTGAGGGCATCGTGAAAACCGGCCAGCTCACGAAATTTAATTACGTGGACCAAGGCCGGCTGCAGTTGAATGAGGAACGTACGGTGCTCGACGAAGTCGCCGATGGCACGGAGTTCGTGCAATGGGGCGATGTCAAAATTTCCGTCCGTTCTTATTTGAAACGCTTTTTGTTTTCGGACGACCGCATTCTGACGCTCGTCAAAAAATTGAGCGGTGGCGAACGCAGCCGGCTTTTGCTCGCGCGCATCTTGAAAAGCGGCGGCAACTTTCTGATTCTCGACGAACCGACGAACGACCTCGACCTGCCGACACTGCGCGTGCTGGAAGAGGCGTTGATCGCGTTTCCCGGCGTGGTGCTCGTGGTGAGTCATGACCGCTATTTTCTGAATCGCGTCTGCACGGATGTGCTCGCGTTTGAAGGCGACGGCAAGATTGCGCACAGCGTCGGCGACTACGATTATTATCTGGAGAAGAAACAGCGGGCCGTGCAGTTGGCCGCCAAACAAAGCGCCGCGATCCTCGCGACCAACAAAGCGACGGCTCTGGCCAAAGAAGCGGCGACCGCCAAGGCCAACAAAGCGCGCAAACTTTCCTTCAAAGAAACCCGCGAGCTGGAGGGCATCGAAGAGCATATTCGCACCGTGGAAGCCGAAGTGGCGCGCATCGAAGTTCTGTTTGCCGACCCGGAATTTTTTCGCAAACACGCCGCACAAGTGCACCAGCTCGCGTCCGAACTCGACGCCGCCAAGGCGAATGTGCCAAAGCTCTACGCGCGCTGGGAAGAACTCGAAGCCATCAAGTCTGCCAGTGAAACAAAATCACCGGCGGCTTGACTGACGTGAAAGACCGCGAGGCAAACTTGCGCACGAGTTGGATCATTCAGGCAAAACGCACCTTCGCTGATACGCGGTGATGGCTCGCCTTTAAGCTGGATTGGCCGGCGTTGACTCAACTCCCGGGCGTAAGCGGGAAAATCTGCGAAACCCGCGGCGACGACTCGCTTGAGGCCGACGAGCCGGAACTCGCCGCGGCTGCCGGGCGCCACGTGCTTCATCAACTCGACCGTCACACGGCCCATCGTATAGCGCGGATTGATCTCCACGATCGGCTTGAGCCGGATTTTTCCATCTGCCGTGCGATATGCAAACGCGTCGATCCCGAGTGGACCGGAAAAATTCACGCGGCGAAGCTCGCCTTCGAGCAAATCAAAAATATCCGCGTAATGTGCATGCAACCGCTGCGCAATGTCCGGCGGCTCGGGAAACAGCGCGATCAAGTTCGCTGGAATTTTTTTCTGATGACCGGGTAGTGCCACGTTGGCCTGGAACTGGCCGCGCGCATCGTTGAGCAAGCCGGTGTAGCCGCACAATTTTAAACCTTTCTCCGACATTTCCAGTTGGACGGAAAAGTCCAGTACGCGTTCCAGCCACGGCTCGATGACGAGTTGGTGTTGATTCGCCACCGCGTTCGCAATCCAGCGGCGATGCGTTTCGAAAATCTCCGGCTCGAACAAGCGCATTGCGTTGCTGCCTGCGAGACCGAGCGATTCTTTGATCACAATTTTGTGATGGCCACGCTGACGAATTGTCGCGATGGCCTCCAGTGCTTCCGCCGAAGAACTCACCGCCACGCCGACTTCGTTTTCCGTGCAAAGCCAATCGTCCGTAGCAGCCGACGTGAGGACGCTCTGACGCGTTTCCGCATTCCGCATTCCGCATTCCGCTTGTTTAGAATGAGCCTCCTTACGTCGGCCGCTACGAGCCAAAATTTCTTTCAGCAACGCCGCGCTCCAGGCCTTTGAATAAAACTGCGCGATGGCTGGATTAAAACTTCCGCTGGCCGTGCGTTGCTCGCCGGTAAGATTGGCGAAAATCGGTTCGAGCAATTCCACGCTATCCGATCCCCATGCCCACGGGCGCAGGCGGCCAAGCTTGCGCGACGCCAGACTCGCACGGTGTTCCAGCTCCACAAATTCCGGCAGCGCAAAACCGGCCTGCTTGATGCCGCTCAAGAATTCTACCGCCGGTTTTTCGTTCACCAACACGATGTCGTCCTGCCGACACAAAAACTGCGGCAGGCTGGCGAGGTCGCGCGCGAGCTGCGCCTGATGCTTCGTGGGATTGAACGATTTGCCGAGCGCAATGCGGGCTTCGGCGAACGGATTTAAAACAAAAATATTCGGCGTGCGGCCTTTGGATTGCGAAAAGACATCCAGCTCGGCAATAAACGCGGCGTCAAGTCCGGCGGCGCGACGACCGGCGACGTTCAAGGTGATCCCCTTTGCGCGTTGCGGTGACAGCGGAAATTTCAATTGCTGGCAAAATGCCTCCCAATCGCTTTCGCCCGGATTTTTCCAGCGGCGAAACCATTTCAGGCCGTAGGCGACATGGCCGATTTCGTCGCGATATATTTTTCCGAGCAGCTTCGCCGTCGCGTCGTCACCGACGGTCGCAAAGCCTTGTGAGTAGTGACGGGCATAATCCAGGTTCGCCTGCTCGAATGTTAGGCAGAGGCTGGAAACGTAGTCCATCGGGTTTTCCATCAAGGAAACCGACCGCCAAAAAAAGCCGCTCACCGGTAGCTCGCCGAAGTGAATCCCGCATTCCTTCATGCGCCCAAGGTAAAGCCGGGTATGTTCCTGTTCGTCCTTGAGCGTTTGATAGACGCCTTTGCGGAACGTGGCGGGCGCGTCAGGAAAACGCAATAACACAAGCGCCATCAACTCGGTGGCAAGCAGTTCGTGGTTCGCAAAAAAATGCAACAGCTTGCCGCGCTCGCGCGCCTGCACCAGATTTTTTGTGCCGGGAAAACTATCGCGCGCCTCACCGGTCGCTTTGAATTGCAATTCAGACGGACGACCCGGAGCGGCGGGTGCCGCGAAGGCCGGCCCGGGACGTTCGTCGGTGATGTCTGTCGAATGCAGGAGTTTTTCCTCCAGCGTCGTGGCGAACAAAACGCGCTCGGCAAATTCACGAAGTTCCATGTGACCCGAAATGACGTAACAGTTATACAGCGAAATTGCCAGCCTGTCTGGTGCGGAAAACCGCGCGGAAAGTTTGTGTCAGGCCGTGCCACCGGGAGTCGCTGGCAGCGTGGCGTGTTTTTTCGACGGATGTAACGGTTCGTTGATGCGATGCGGCTTCAACCCGGCGTAGATGGATTTGGCGAGATCGGATTTCGCGAAGCCAACCGCCTTCGCGCCTTTGATTTTGAAGAGCCGTTCAAAATCCGCCGCCGGGTAATATTGCACCACCGGATAATGTTTGAAGTCGGCCAGCACCTCTTCGCGATGGCTGGCGATGATGTCCGTGGCGATCAAAACAAAATGCAGATGGCTCTTGTTTCGGCGCAGGGTTTCGCGCCCGATCAACAGCAGTTTGGATTCCACCGCGAGCGCCAGCAGCGGTTCAACCGGTGAGGCTGGAATGGTGTCGCTCATCACAAATCCTGGTTTTTAATCCTCCGCAAACAAATAATCCAGATCCGTCGCCGTGAGGCTGCGGGCGAAGCCCTCCTCGCCGAGCACGTCGGCAATCGTCTGCGCCTTGCTCTGTTGGAGCTCCCAGATTTTTTCCTCGACGGTGCCGGGCGCGATGAGCCGGTAGGCGTTCACCGTCTGCGTCTGGCCGATGCGGTGCGAGCGGTCAATAGCCTGCGCCTCAACGGCCGGATTCCACCACGGATCGTAAAGCACGACGTAGCTGGCGTTGGTCAGGTTCAAGCCCGTTCCCGCCGCGCGCAGACTCAACAGGAAAACCCCCGCGCCCTTGTCATTTTGAAAGGCGTTGACGACCGACTGTCGGTCCTTGGTCTGGCCGGTGAGGATATGCGTTGGGATGTTCCGCGCCAGGCATTCCTTTTCGAGAATATGCAGCATCTGCACAAACTGCGAAAAGACCAGGACTTTCTGGCCGTCGGCCACCAGCGGGTCGAGCAGTTCAAACAGCGTATCGGTTTTGCCGCTGGCCGTGTCGTTGCCGACGAGCGACGGATGGCAGCAGACCTGCCGCAATCGCGTGAGCGCGGCGAGGACGTGCATCTTGCTTTTGTTGAGGCCCTGCTCGGCGACGGCGTGCTGGATCTGGTCGCGGCTGCGGCGCAGCTCGGCCAGGTAAAGTTTCCGCTGCTCGTCGCCGAGCGGACAATCGAGCCGCTCCTCGATGCGGTCGGGCAGATCCTTGGCGACGTGTTTTTTCAGGCGGCGCAGCAGGAGCGGGCGCAGCTTGGCGGAAAGCCGTTTGCGCGCGATGCGTTGTTCGGACTCGGCATTTTCGCCGCGTGGCTCATACGCTTCGATGAACTGCTCCTGCGTGCCGAGATAGCCGGGCTGGACAAAATCCACGATGCTCCACAGGTCCAGCAGCCGGTTTTCGAGCGGCGTGCCGGTGAGCGCGATGCGGTTCTCCGACTTGAGCTGCTTGACGGACTGCGTGACCTGCGCGCCGGGATTTTTGATGAACTGCGCCTCGTCGAGAATGACCGCGCGAAACGCAAACTTCTGCAGCTCCTCCAGATCGCGCCGCAACAGCGCGTAATTGGTGACGATGATGTCGTTCTGCGGAATTTGTTTCCGCAGGTTGTGCCGCGCCGCGCCGCTTTCGAGCACGAGCACTTTCAAGTTGGGCGTGAACTTTTCCGCCTCGCGCCGCCAGTTGTGGAGCACGGATGCCGGGCAAATCACGAGCGACGGCTTGGGGTTTTTCGTGTTGCGTTCCTTGAGCCAGCCGAGCCACGTCAAGGTCTGCAGCGTTTTGCCGAGGCCCATGTCGTCGGCGAGAATGCCGCCGAGCTTGATCTGCACCAGGTGCGCGAGATAATCAAAGCCGTCTTTTTGATATGGCCGGAGTTCCGCCTGCAAAACTTTCGGCAGGGCGATGGATGGAATCCCCTTGAAATCGCGGACACGTTCGCGCAACGCCAGCGCTTCCGGCGAATCGGCAAAGCGCGTCAAACCATCCTCGTCCAGATGCGCGACGTTTTCCAGCCCGATGCGCTGCGGGACGGCGATCAGGCCTTCCACGCCCATCTCGGCCATCGCCTCATGGGCGCCCTGCACGGCGGCGGTGTCGAGTTCGACCCAGCCGGAATTCGGCAGTTTCACAAACCGGCCGGTCGCGCTCGCCAGCCGTTCGAGGTCGGCCTTGGAAAGTTTCAGGCCTTCCTGCTCCCATTCGGCGGAGACGGCGAGCCAGTCAATGCCGCTGCCCTTGACGATGAGCTTGGGCTTGAGCAGGCGCGGCGTGAGGAACAGCCGGTGAAACGCCGGGTTGCCGAGAAATTCCGCCTCCGCCGGCCGCGCCGCCCACGCGCTCGCGAGCGAGTCGAGAAAATTTTCATTGGCGTCGCCGATCCACAGACCGGCTTCCGGCGTGAACCAGTCAAGCCGGCGCAGCCATTGCGTCGCGGGTTCGAGGCGCGGGTCGTCGAGGATTTCCGGCTTGTCGCCCGCGCGATGTTTCCGGTCGTTTGGCACCCATTCCTGGCCGTTCCAGAACCAGGCGCTCTGGTCGCGCAAACTTTTCGCCAGCAGCCGCAGGCGGACCGTTTCGTCGAGCAGCTCGAACACAAACTGCGGCGTCGCCGGGTGCGCGACGCACAGGCTTTCCCAGTCCACGCCGTGATTCGACTGCGTCTTGCGCAGGTGCAGCAGCAGCCGGTGGCTCAACTTGCGGACCGGCACGGACGGCTGTTTGGCCAGATACCGCAGCACCGGTGACGGCGGCGAGTTGCGGAGCAGATAAAACGTGTTGCCCACGAGCGCGAGCGGCGGCTGGTGGTTGAAAAATTTCGCGGTGGCGACCAGATGATTTTCGCCGCCGGGCAGCGCGATGCGGTGCGTGAACGAAAGCTCCTTATCGCCGTTTTCGAGATGCGGCGTGAGCGCGACAACCTGTCCGTGAAACTGCAGCGGCTGGCCGTTGTCAGCCAGTTCCAGCCGGTTCGTGTGACCCCAGCGGGCGAGCCATTGCAGCAGTTCGGCGTCCGACAACAACAGCGTGTCCGCGCCGTCGTTGCGGTGGCGGTGCGTGTCGGCGATCCACTGGATGAACTCCCAGTCGTTCGGCGGAAACAACTCCTGCTCGTGCGTGGCGCGGACAACGAGGTCAATCATCTCGCGCAGCGTGCGCGTTTTTTCGCCCGTGCGCGGACGGGACAGTAGAAACTGCACCGCGAGCCGGTGATGCGAAGGTCCGTCTTCGCCCGCCTGCACACGGCAGACAACGCGCAGCGTGGCGCGCGGCGTGTCGAGCAGCGGCAACGCGGACGGCGCGAGCCAGCGTTCCAGCTCCTGCACCAGCTTCACCTCCTGTTCGGCCTCCTCGGCCTTGGCGAAACGCTCCTGGCTTGCGTGCGCCGACAATTCCGGCGGCACGGACCGCTTGGCGCGCAAAAATAAAAACGCCAGCTCCTCCAGCCGCGCCTTGCCGGTCGCGTGCAGCAGGCGCGGCCACCAGTTCGTGTCGGGAAAATCCTTGCGCGAAAGCATCAGCTTCTCGAAATAATCCTCCAGCAACAGCCAGGCGCGCTGCGAATCGGGACAGGTGGCAAAGCTCCGCAGCATTTCCTCGCGCTCGTTGACGGTGGTCCGGGAATCGGACAGCTCGCGGCGCAGATCCGCGAACGCGCCGTAAGTTTGCGACAGCACCTTGTGGTGGGCGTCGTATTTGGTCGTGCCCGCGCGCGGGCTGTTTCCATTTCGGTTTGCGGCTTTCGGCATCTGAATAAAACAAAATGACTATGTTCTATCATTTCGACATAACTCCCGCTGCCGGTCAATCGTAAATGAAAAGTTTTTTGGTTGGGCGGGCGGCGCGCGGTTGACGCTGGGGCAAAATTTGCTAAATTATCCGTTCGATGATGAACAAAAATCCCCATGTCGCAGTTGTCGGCGCCACTGGCGCCGTCGGCATAGAAATGATCAAAACGCTGGAAAAAAGGAATTTTCCCGTGGGCAAGCTCACCTTGCTCGCTTCGGCGCGTTCAGCCGGCAAGAAATTAAAATTTCGCGGACAGGAAATCGCGGTCAGGGAACTGACAAAGGATTCATTTTCAGGCATTGACATCGCGCTGTTCAGCGCGGGCGGCAGCATCTCGAAGGAATTCGCGCCGATGGCCGCGAAAGCCGGCTGCGTGGTGGTGGACAATTCCAGCGCGTTCCGGCAGGACGAAACCGTTCCGCTCGTCATCCCCGAAATCAATGCGAGCGACGTGAAGCAGCACCAGGGCATCATCGCCAATCCGAACTGCACCACGGCCATCACGCTCATGGCGTTGTATCCGCTGCACAAGGCGTTCACGGTGAAGCGCATTTTTGCGTCGAGTTACCAGGCCGTTTCCGGCACGGGCGCGAAGGCGATTGAAGAACTGGAACGCCAGGTCGGACAGGTCGTCCGGCGTGAGCCGGTGACGAAGGAGGTTTATCCGCACCAGATCGCGTTCAACGTGCTGCCGCAGGTGGATTCATTTCTGCCGACGGGTTACACGAAGGAAGAGATGAAGATGGAAAACGAGGGCCGCAAGATCATGCATCACCCGGCGTTCCGCGCGAGCGTTACCTGCGTGCGCGTGCCGGTGTATCGTTCGCATTCCATCGCCGTGAGCGCGGAATTTGAAAAACCCGTCACGATGGAAGCCGCGCGCGCCGTGCTCAAGAAAGCGCCCGGTCTGGACGTGGTGGATGAGCCGGAGAATAAAAAGTATCCGATGCCGCTATTCACCTCCGAGCGATACAATTGCGAAGTCGGCCGCATTCGCATGGACTGCGCGCTGGACAACGGCCTGTGCTTTTGGGTCAGCGGCGATCAGTTGCTCAAGGGTGCGGCGCTCAACGCGGTTCAGATCGCCGAAGAATTGTTGAAGTAATCAACCTAGCCGCGGATGTGAGTCTGCTCTGACTAATTTTTTTGGCGGACTTATGTCGGCTGCTGCAGATTCATTTCACGGCTGCGCCGCCGGTTTCAGGGCGGTCGTGCTGGCGCTGACGGATTTGATCTTCAATTCCTTGGCGATGTCCATCACGTTCACAATCCGATACCACGGCGCGTTTTTATCCGCGTTGATGGCGAGCTTGAGCTCCGGGTTTTTGGCGACTTCCGCCTCCAGGCGCGGCTTGAGGTTGTCAAACGGAATGGGCGACCGGTCCACGACAATGACGGCGTTGGACGTGATATTGATAATGAACGGAGGCTCGTTGGTCGTATACCCCTCCTTCTGCGCCTGCGAGGATTTCGGCAGTTCTAGCCGGAGCGACGGCTGCTGCTTGAAAGTGGTCGTAACCATCAGGAAAATCAGCAGCACGATCAACACGTCCACGAGCGCGACAATGATGATCGTCGGCGTGTTGCGGCGTTTGCGGATGTGGAAGCGCATGGGTCAGGACTTTTATTGCTTGTCGTTCCGGTATTGCCGCCGGATGAAATCGTCGCACAACGCCTCCATTTCGACTGCGAGCACCTCGACCTTTTTGCTGAAATAGCTCCAGGCGATGAGTGACGGGATGGCGATGAGCAAACCGATGAGCGTGGCGCGCAGGATGAGCGCAATGCCCTGCGCCAGCTTGGTCGCGTCGCTCAAGCCGGACTGGCCGAGGTCGCCGAACACATTCATCATGCCCGCGATCGTGCCGACGAGGCCGAGCAGCGGCGCGATGCCGACGATGATCTCCAGCACGACGAGGCCGCGTTCGAGCCGGACGATTTCATGGCGCGCGGCGGTTTGCAGGGCCTCCACGTTCTCAACCTTCGGCCAGTCGAGATGATCCGCCGCGAGCATCAGCAGGCGGCCGAGTGATGATGGTTTTTGCGCGCACACGCGGCGCAGTTTTTCGACATCATCGCGCGTCTTGCAGACCGCGAGCGACCCGGTGATTTCGGGCGGCACGACCTTGCCCCAGCGCAGTGCCAGTCCGCGTTCCACGATGAATGCCAGCCCGACAATCGAAGTCAGCGCCAGCAGGATGTAAATAAGTGCGTCCATATTTTTTTTCTGACCGCAACGCGCGGCTCAAATTCAATAATAGTAGAAGGTGAAGGTAATTTCCCGAAAATTCGCGTTGACCATCCGCCGCATGTCCGACGGCCACGCTTCGAACGGTGACGGATCGGTCACCGCCGCCTGACAAACATAGCCAAGCAGGTCGCCGACGTTGTTTTCCAAGACCTCCATGTTGCTGATGGTTCCATCATGGTTCAAATGAAACCGCAAGGTCACCTTGCCCGTGCGGTCCGACGCGAATTTCTGGCTGTCGAGCAAATCATACCAGCGCTGCGTCACCGCCGCGATGAAGCGGCTGTCATAATCGCCGAACGGCGTCGCCTTCGCGTCCATTGACGGCACGAGCGCCTGCCGCCGCGTCCCGCCGTCCTGCTGCATCTGCATGCTGGGAAAAAGTCCCGACTGTTGGGCGCGCGCCTGCTTGAGCGTGCGCGGACGTTCCGGCGTGGGTTCACTTTTCTCCGGCGATGTTTCCAACTTTGCCAGCTTCGTGTCGCCCGGCAGTTCCGTTGGCTTGGGTTGGGCCGGTTGCGATTCCTTTTGGGGTTGAGGTTCCGGCGGCTGTGGTTTGGCATTTCGCGTGCGCGGCACGTCCTTGGTTTGGGGCACGTCCTTCTGCTTGCCATCCAGCTTCGGCTGGTTTGAATCTTTGTCCGCGTCAGGACTGGCCGCGCGCGAATTTTTGCTGGAATAATACTTTGCCTCCTTCGGCGCATCCGGCGTCGCCTGATCCGGGTCCACGTCCAGAAACATGCTGGGCTCCGAGTCTTGGGCGGGCGGCGGCGGGATTTTTTTTTGCGCCAGATGCAGCCGGCCCGGCCAGTGCAACCGCTGCCACAGGCCGGATTTCTTGCCAAGTTCGTAGCCGCCCCAGCCGAGGAAATGCAGCGCCAGTGACAACGCTAAAGCCCACATCAGCCGTTTTGTATCAAAACGGGTGAGGCGCACGGAATCCACTTTTTCGACGGCTCCAGCCATGTCCGATAAGCTTGCCGCAGGAAAACGCACCGGGCAACTGTCTTTGCAGCGCGCCGAATTAACTCTTCTTCGCGCCCAAACCCGATATACTGGGAAAGTCGAAAGACATTTTATGAGCATAAAACTTTTTTCTGAACTCGGCCTTTCACCTGAAATTCTGAAGGCCATTGAAAAACTGGGCTTTGAAAAGGCCGCGCCCATCCAAGCCGAGGCCATCCCGGTGCTCATGAGCGGACGGGATGTCGTCGGCCAATCCATGACCGGTTCCGGCAAGACGGCGGCGTTCGCCATCCCGGCCATTGAAAAGACCGACCCGAATGTGAAGGCCATCCAGGTGCTGATCCTGTGCCCGACGCGCGAGCTGGCCGTGCAGGTGGCCGAGGAAATCCACAAGCTCACGCTGTTCAAGCGCGGAATCACCTCGCTGCCGATCTATGGCGGCCAGTCTTACGAACGCCAGTTCTGGGGGCTCAAGCAGGGCGCGCAAATCGTCATCGGCACCCCGGGGCGCGTGATGGATCACATGCGGCGCGGCACCATCCGCTTGGACACGCTGAAGATGGTCATCCTCGACGAAGCCGACGTCATGCTCAACATGGGTTTCCGCGAGGACATCGAAACCATCTTGAAGGACGCGCCGAAAGAGCGGCAGACGGTGTTCTTTTCCGCCACGATGCCGCGACCGATCCGTGATTTGATCGAAAAATTCTCCCGCGAGCCGGCAACCGTGAAGATCGAGCAGAAGGCGATGACCGTGCCGACCGTCGAGCAGTGTTATTACGAGGTGGACCGCCGCTTCAAGGTGGATTTGCTCACGCGGCTGATTGACCTTTACGACCTGAAGCTGGGGATCATTTTCTGCAACACCAAACGGATGGTGGACGAACTCGTGGACACCTTGGAAGCGCAGGGTTACATGGCCGACCGGCTGCACGGCGACATGACGCAGGCGCAGCGCGACCGCGTGATGGGCAAGTTCCGCAAGTCCGGCCTCGAATTTCTGGTGGCCACCGACATCGCCGCGCGCGGCATTGACGTGGACGACATCCAGGTGGTCTTTAATTACGACCTGCCCTACGACGGCGAGGACTACGTCCATCGCATCGGCCGCACCGGGCGCGCGGGCCGCACCGGGCGGGCGATTTCCTTCGCGTCCGGCCGCGAACTGTTTCAGATCCGCAACATCGAGCGCTACACCAACATGCGGATTCAACGCGCCAAAATTCCGACCGTGGACGAAGTTCACGAAGTTCGCGCCAGCCTCTTTCTTGACAAACTTCGCGCCACGCTGACCAGCGGCGAATACAAAAAACAGGATCACCTCATCGAGCGGTTGCTGGAGGAAGGTTTCAGTTCCACCGACATTGCGTCCGCGCTCATCCATCACCTCCAGGGCGGCGACGCCCAGCCGGCCAAACCGGCACCACGTGAAGAGCCGGTTCTGGAACGCCCCGAACGTCCCGCCTTCCGCGAGCGCCGCGAAGATCGTGGCGCTCGCTATGAGGATCGTCCTGCGCGCAGCGCCCCTTTTCGTGATGATGATCGCCGTGAACGCGCTCCATTTCGCGCTCCCCGCGACGAACGTCCCGCGCCCCGCGCCTATGGAGCGCCAGCCTCCGGCCCGGCCCGCGCGCCTCGCCCGATGGGAACAGCCGCGTCAGCGGCACCCCGCGTTCCAAAGACAATCATCCCGCCGCCGAAGCGAATGGTTAAAACATTTCACGCCGCGCCCTTACCGTCGCCGGTCGTGCCGCCGGCAAAAGCCATTGAAAACAGGCCGGTCAGCCCTCTGCCTGCCGACGTGGACAAGTCGGCTGGCGGCGCGCACGGAGTGACGCGCCCTGCCGGCGAAAAATCGGCAAAGACGTTTTCGGACGCGGAAATTCTCGCCTCGGTGAAACCCGAAACGCTGGCCTCAGAATTTGGCAGATCAAAGCCCGCACCTTTTTACGCGAAAGTGGCCGCGTCGGAATCTTCATCCAAGAAGAACCGCGTGAAGGCCGAACGCAAAACCCCGGCAGATCAGACGCGCCTGCACCTCAACGTCGGCGAAGAGATGGGTGTGGTGCCGATTGACGTGGTAAACTCCATCGCGGGTGAGACCGGCCTGCCTGGCAACGTCGTGGGCAAGGTGGACATCCGCGAGCGGCATTCGTTTGTGGATGTCGCCAGCGAGCACGCCAACGCCATCCTCGCCAAACTCAACCGGGCGGAGATCAAAGGCCACAAGGTGAAAATCAAGGCGGCATGAGCTGGGAAACTTCCTGATCTAAGTCGCGGAGCGACGGACGAAAATAATCCACGGTGAAACCGTGGAAAAATCTTCCCAAGCAATTCAAGCCCCGGCAGGGGCGGCAGTAGCGAATGACCGAGTTTGTCTGTCGCCCCTGTCGGAGCCGGTGCTTTTTTGTTTGGTCAAAACCGAGCCTGAACTAATGCGCATTAGGAGTTTAGTTTTTGAGTGCCAAGACATCTGGCGCTCAAAATCCTCCCAAGGCGGGAAAAGTTTTCTGCCGAGGAAATTTAAATAACCTTCGTAAGCAAATGCCATAAGGAGCAATGAACCCATCAATTGATAAATACACCCTCTTTTCTGTTCTTCAGAAAGTCGAAGAAGCACTCTTGCACTATTTATTGCTTCAGAGTGAGGTCGATAATCTCGTTTCTTTTGACTTTAATCGACATGAGTAATTACATCACTTTTCCTCGACGCGCTGGATGCGCGCGCCCAGCTGCCGCAGCTTGCCGTCAATGTTTTCGTAGCCGCGGTCCAGATGGTAAATGCGGTTCACCTGCGTCGTGCCCTTCGCCGCCATGCCTGCGATCACCAGCGCCGCCGAGGCGCGCAGATCGCTCGCCATCACCGGCGCGCCGCTCAACGGCCGGCCGCCCTTAACAATCGCGCTCGGCCCCTCAATCTCGATGTCCGCGCCCAGCCGCGCCAGCTCGCTGACGTGCATGAAGCGCGATTCAAAAATCCGCTCGGTGATGATGCTGATGCCCGGCGCGAGCACGAGCAGCGCCATCATCTGTGCCTGCACATCTGTCGGAAACCCGGAATACGGCAGCGTGGTGATGTCCGCCGTCTTCAATTTGCCGTTGCGACGGGAAATCAAATCCGGGCCGCACCGCTCGACGCTCACGCCTGATTCCTTCAGCTTGTCAATCACCGCGTGCAGATGATCCGCGCGCGCACCCTTGAGCGTCACCTCGCCGTTCGTGGCGGCGGCGGCGATGATGAATGTCGCCGCCTCGATGCGGTCGGGAATCACCTCGTGCTCCGCGCCGTGCAATTTTTCTACGCCGGTGATGGTGATGGTCGGGCTACCCGCGCCGGAAATTTTTGCGCCCATCGCGTTCAGGAAATTCGCGAGGTCCATCACCTCCGGTTCGCACGCCGCGCTTTCGATCACCGTCACGCCGTCGGCCAGCGCCGCCATCATCATCACGTTTGCCGTGCCCAGCACCGTCGGGCCCGCGCGGCCGCCGAGAAATATCTGCGCGCCCACGATTTTTTTTGCCGTCGCATCCACATAGCCGCCTTCAATCTTGATTTTCGCGCCAAGCGCCGCAAAGCCTTTCAGGTGCAGATTAATCGGCCGCGCACCGATGATGCAGCCGCCGGGCAGCGAAATCCGCGCCTGGCGCAGCCGCGCCAGCAACGGCCCGGCGATGCAAATTGAGCCGCGCATCTGGCGGACAAGTTCGTAATCCGCATAGCCGCGGATTTTTTTGGCGTGAACCGTCAGCGTGCCGTCCGCAAATGTTACGGTCGCGCCGAGTGATTCGAGGATTTTTACCATGAACCGCGTGTCGGTTAGGTTCGGGAGCCGCCGGATGATGCAGGGTTCGTCGGTGAGCAGCGTGGCCGCCATGATGGGCAGCGCGGCGTTCTTGCTGCCGCTGATGGCGACTTCGCCGTGCAACGGCACGCCGCCTTTGATGATCAAGCTTTCCATGAAATTATTTTCCCGCGATTAAAATTCGGGCGCGCTGACTGTAATCTTCCTTCACCGCTTCGACAATCCACTTTTCCGTCTCAAAGATTTTGCTTATCGCCTCCGCCTGACCGTCGCCGAACTCAACCATGATTTTTCCGTTGGGTTTGAGAAAAGCCGAGGCTTGCGACGTGATCAAACGGTAAAATTCCAAGCCGTCCGCACCGCCGTCGAGCGCTGCGCGCGGTTCAAAATCGCGGACTTCCGGGCCGAGCGTGGTAATTTCGGCGCTCGGAATGTAAGGCGGATTGCTGACAATCAAATCAAACTGCGATCCGTTTGCCAGCGCAGCAAAACCTTCACCCAGCCGAAAATCAATGCGCTCTGCGGCCTTGTTTCGCGTCGCATTTTCTCTCGCCAACTTCAGCGCTTCCGTCGAAATATCGGTGGCGACGATTTTTGCCTCCGGACATTTCGCCGCGAGCGCAATGGCAATACAGCCGCTGCCGGTGCAGAAGTCGAGGCAAGTTGATGGCTGAGAGTTGATGGTTGAGAGAAACTGCCAGCCTAGCTCCGCCAGCATCTCCGTTTCCGGACGCGGCACCAGCACCTGGCGGCTCACGGCAATTTCATAACCGCAAAATGAAGTTGAACCGGTGATCTGCTGGAGCGGCTCGCGATGACCGCGCCGCTTGACGAGTTCGCGAAGTGCATCCGTTTCCGCCGTCGTGAGCACGCGGTCAAAATTCAGATACAACTTCATGCGCGGCATTTTGAGCAGGTGCGCAAGGAGCAGTTCCGTTTGCAGACGCGGCGACTCGACATTTTTTTTGCCGAGGAATTCGGTGCTCTTCTGAATCGCTTCGAGAACGGTCACGCGGACAGCCTATACTGGATCGAACGATTGAACAACGGCGCTGCGGCATGCCCAGCGGTACGGTTTTGATGTATCGCTTCGAGGCTTCCGTGGCTGTCAGCGGGAGGATGCGCCACCAACTTCATATCGTTTTTCCTGCCTAAATCTGGTGCCAGCGGGAGGATTTGAACCTCCGACCAAAGGCTTATGAGTCCTCTGCTCTACCACTGAGCTACGCTGGCAAAACAATTGTGAACACTGATATTACGTGCGTTTTGTAATTGCTGTAATTTTAGGCATCCCGCTTTTGTATCCCTTATGGGTTTTCAGATGTGACAACACCGTCCAAAATCACTAAAGCGCGAATAATCCCGGCTACCAATCAATTTGACAAAATTAACGCACAATCCGCCAAGCTAAAGGCTTGGCGGAAGCGCGGCACGTCAGCACACAAGCATTCTATGCAAGAATTAAATATAAGGGCAAGACCATACGTGCGAGTCTGCATGCAAAAGTTATCACGGTTGCGCTTGAAAAACTGCCCGACAAGATCAAGCAATTAAATCGAAGCAAAGCTATAACTGGCACGTTCGGACAATATCGGCAAAAGTCATTTTCCCGCGAACAACGCCTTTTGCGCGGCAGCGCGCTGCCGTTATTCCGGGTGAAAATCACTCAAGCGCAAGTTGTTAACGCTGATTCGCTCAATTTTGAGCGACTTCCAAATCAGCTTGCCGCGCACGCGAATTCGCGCATAATACCCTGAATGAACGTAGCGAACAAGATTTGCCACGGGCGTTTTTGTCAATGTGAGTCTGAACTATCCGATGAATTGATAGTTCATGCGCATTGTCTAGAAGATCAGAATAGAAAACGCAAATTGCGAAATGTGCAAACCAGCTTTTATGCAATTAAATCAACACAACGGAAGGGTGGCTGAGTGGTTAAAGGCACCTGACTCGAAATTGTAAAACCCGCTTTTTGCCATGTTTAGCTTCGGGCAGCAATCGCTGATTCGATCAATATTCACAATGGTTTTATTCATTTCTGCTTTTGCTATGCCAAATCACGTTTGGCTGCAAAAATCCCATATAGTATAGAACAGCAGTATAGAACAAAATTGCCAAAATATCTGGCCTGGGTTCAGGTGCTTTTAATGAACGGATTTTGTCCCGAGGTCAGTCCGGTCTCACGATTGAGTTGGTTCAGAATTTCGCCCAATATTCACAAGGTTTTTATCCGTTTTTGTTTTTTTCATCAGTCTGGCAATTAAGAATATCAAAATTTGGAAGTATAGAACAAAAGTATAGAGCGAAAATTTAGTTATGCGCTTAAATCTGCTTATCTCGACTGTGATTTTTTTCGGGCGATTGAATGAGTTGGTATTAAACGCATTCGAATTCCAAGCCATCGCATTAAACTCGAACGCCGTGACTTTGATTTTGCGCAAGCGTTTCCCGGCGGGCAATGTCACGAGCCATTTTGATTTCAAATGATTCGACCACAATGTTCATGTCCTGGTGCGGATATTTTTCTTCAAGGTATTCCCTCACTTGCGCTTTCACGTCGTTTTTCCAAAGGGTCAAAACTTGCCGCTGGTCACGTGCGAATGTCTGCAACACTTCGCTTGCATCCTGACCGCTGTTCAAAACGTCTTTCATTTCCCCGGACTTCAGCGGCAAACATTCGACCACCGCGAATTCTAAGCCTGTCGAAGTGCGGCGGTGGCAGACGGAGGTGATTTTCGTCAAATTAACGGCCTGTTGCCATTGCCTGCCGTCATCGGTCTGAATGACGCGGCCTGAGGATTGCAGGGCGGCTCTGGAAGCATCGTTGGCTGTCGCTGGCAGATTGGACACGATATTATGAATGGCATCACAGTTCGCTTTGAACTGTTTCAGATGTTCCGCGAAATGCTGTCTGGTCTCGGTGTTGGCCTGCTCGTGAAGCGGTGTGGGTCTTTCGTAGTAGTTCATAATTTACCTCATTCGGTTCCCAACAATTTCAATAATTCGGTTCGTGGCACGAGTAATTTGCCCCGGAGCGCCCGGCAGGTTTTGAGTTTGCCACGCTGAATCAGCCGGTAGATGCTGAAATAATGTACGCCCAGCATAACCGTGCCGGAACTTGCCGCGTGCCGGTTCGTTTCCAGCCATAATTTCGCGGCCTGCGCGAAGTTTAATTTTGCGTCCTGTGAAATTTTCAAACAGCCGATTTTTGCCCGCAAGTCATTCAACCGGCGGTCGGCCAGCTTTCGGTCCTTGGTTTTGAGCGAGCGGCGAAACTGCTTGCCTCCCCGCTTCAACAAGGCATAATATCCGTTCGATGATTCGAGCCGATACAGGTTCTCTGCGACTTTATGAAAAGCCGGTTTTTCAACCGGCTTCGGTGTGTTTTTGCCCGTCATTTTCAAGCAAAAACATAGCCAAAACCGCAGGGTGACAAGCATGGGTTACAAGTCAGGGGTTGAAGGCATGGCTATTTCTTCAGAAGCCGTTAATAAATAATAGGATGGGTTGGTAGCTCAGTCGGTAGAGCAGTGCCCTTTTAAGGCATTGGTCGAGGGTTCGAGTCCCTCCCAACCCACCAGTCCACCAGTTTGATTACATTCGACGAGTAACGACCACGGTTTCGTGCAGGAACCACGGGCTTTTTTGCAGTCGAGGATAAGGTTCGAGCCGAACACTTGTTGGGCAAGAACCCTCTTCTCTTGAAGAGAACCCTTAATAGCGATTTCACCCGCGTTTTTAGCGGTTAAAATCCAATTTTGGAACGGTTCGAGCCAATCGGCTCGGCCTTTCAAAAGCGCATTGCATTGCTCCTCCAAAGATTTCTTCTGGCTCATTCCTTTGGCCTTTTCCGCGACGTAAGCCTCGCGGTCAATAATTCCGTCCAAAAATGAGTCCAGCAGCGTTTGGAGGCGGCGATTGATCTTTTCAATCTCCGCGCGCTTTTGTTCGACCATGAGCCGGGCGGATTGGGCGGTCTGCTTCTTTTCCTCATTAACCAGTGTCAGCAGGTCATCCACCCAATCTGCCGGAAGCGAATACGGTTTAAGCACGTTTGAAATTTCCTTGTCCAGGTCTTCCTCGCGAATGTA
>Ga0302319_10004639_pt1 | contig 28090 bp, 15 predicted proteins | sample Bog_T0_2_FD_203319 | JGI IMG/M metagenome (GOLD analysis project Ga0302319, IMG submission 203319) | Peat permafrost microbial communities from Stordalen Mire near Abisko, Sweden - Bog_T0_2 | ecosystem: Environmental > Terrestrial > Soil > Wetlands > Peat | place: Sweden: Abisko, Stordalen Mire... | reverse complement strand
GAAGCGGGCAATACGCACGAACTCGTACTCGCGACGGACCGTTACCGCAGCCGTTGAGGACCGGCTCGTGACCAGCCCCAAGGCGCGCAGCGCGGCAGTAGGCCGCCGCGTCCTCGGCATGGTCGTGCTGTTGCTCGCGGCCGCCTTGCAGGCGCAAGGCGCACCGATGAGGCTTCTGCGCTTTCCCGACATTCATGGCGAGCGCATCGTGTTCAGTTACGCGGGCGACCTATGGACCGTCGGCTCGGCGGGCGGCACGGCAGAGCGGCTGACGGCGAACCCTGGACTCGAATTGTTCGCCAAATTCTCCCCGGATGGTGCGTCGATCGCCTTCACCGGACAATATGGCGGCGACGAACAGGTCTACGTGATGCCGGCCGGCGGCGGTACGCCGCGCCAGTTGACGTTTTATCCGGCCGCGGGCCCGCTCGCCGATCGCTGGGGCTACGACAATCAGGTCTACGGTTGGACTCCCGACGGCAGCTCGGTGCTGTTCCGCTCGGCGCGCGACGGCTACCTGCTCACCGACGCGCGGCTCTACACCGTTCCGCTCGGCGGCGGCGCAGCGACCGCCCTGCCCATGCCCGTATCGGGGGCGGGCCATTATTCGCCGGACGGCAGGCGGATCGTTTACTCGCCGTTGTGGCGGGATTTTCGCAGCGAGAAGCGCTACCAGGGCGGCTGGGCCAACGATCTCTTTATCTTCGATCCGGCGACGCCGTCGGTCGTGCGCGTGACCGCCGACCCGCATACCGACCGGGATCCGATGTGGAGCGGCGGGTCGATCTACTTCAATTCCGACCGCGACGGTACCTTCAACCTCTACGGCTACGACGTCGCAAGCGGGGTGACCCGCCAGTTGACGCACTACCGCGACTGGGACGTACGCTGGCCGAGCGCCGATGCCGCCGGTCAGATCGTCTACGAACTCGACGGCGAACTCCATGTCTACGACACGCGGTCGGACTCCGATCGGGCGCTCGCGATCGAGGTGCCGAACGACGGTACCGCCGCGCGCGCGCAAACCGTCAATGCCGCCGAGACGATCGAGAGCGAGGTCTTGAGTCCGGGCGCAGAGCGGATCGCGGTCGTCGCGCGCGGCGACGTCTTCACCGTGCCCGTCGAACACGGCGTGACGCGCAATCTCACGCACTCGTCCGATGCGCACGAGCGCGAAGCCGCCTGGTCGAGCGACGGCCGACGCCTCGCCTATGTTTCCGATCGCGGCGGAGAGGAGGAGATCTGGGTTCAGCCGCAGGACAACAGCGCCCCCGGGGCTCCGTTGACCTCGGGCTCGACGGCTCGCTATTACGAGCCCGTGTGGTCGCCGGACGACAAACGCATCGCGTATTCGGACAACGCCGGGCGCCTGTACGTGGCCGAGGTGGCCACACGCCGCCGGGTGCTGATCGCCGATGACCCCTACGAATTCGCCCGCGACTATCGTTGGTCCCCGGACGGCCGCTACCTCGCGTTCTCGCTGAACGACTTGAACGGCTTTCCGGGCGTGCACGTCTGGTCGGCCGCGGATGGCGCGACCCGGCGCGTCACGCCGGTGTTGTTCGAGGCCCAGGGCCCGGCCTGGTCGCCCGACGGCAAACTGCTGTATTTCCTGAGCGCACGCGAATACGCACCGCTCATGAGCCAGATCGAATTCGATTTCGCGACGAACCGGCAGACGGCGATCTTCGCGCTCGCGTTGCAAAGCGACGGCCAAAATCCATTCGGCGTAGAGAACGATGACCCCGGCCTCGAGGACGCGGGCGCCCGCCGCAAAGACCCGGAACGCGACGACGATGCGGACCGTTCCAGGCACGAGGCCAAAGCGAAACCGCCCGTGGCCGTCAAGATCGATTTCGACGGCATCGAACGCCGCGTCATGCGGCTGCCCGTGGAACCGGACAATCTCGCCGACCTCGTCGCCTGCGAGGACACCTTGCTCTACCAGAAGAGCGGCGCAGGCTATTACGGCCGCGAGAGCGAACCGAAGACGGCGGTCATGGCCTATTCGCTCAAGGACCGCGACACCAAGACGGTCGCCGAAGAAGTCTCCGAATGGTCGGCGAGCGGCGATTGCAAGCACGTCTTCGCACAGCTCGCGGGCAAGGAGACCAAGCTGTTCGAGGTCGGCGGCAAGGCCGAGGACGCGAAAAGCGTGGCGCTCGCGGGTCTGGTCACGACGCGGGTCCCGGCCGAGGAGTGGCACGAGATTTTCCGCGAAGTCTGGCGGCGCTACCGGGATTACTTCTACGTCGAGAACATGCACGGCTACGACTGGGCGAAGCTGCGTCAACGCTACGAACCGCTGCTCGCCTATGTCGGGGATCGCGCGGATCTGAACTACGTGATCGCCGAAATGATCGCGGAACTCACCGTACAACACGCCTACATCGAGGGCGGCGATCTCGGTCTGCCGAAGCGGCCGAGCGTCGGCCTGCCCGGCGCCCGCTTCGAGCTCGATCGGTCGACCGGACGCTACCGGATCGTGGCGATCCTGCCCGGCCAGAACGAAGAGCCGATCTACCGCTCACCGCTCACCGAGGTCGGCGTCGGAGTGCATGTCGGCGACTACGTGCTCGCGATCAACGGCCGCGACCTGCATGCCGGCACCGACCCGTATGAACTGCTGCAGTCGCCGCCGGGTCAACCGGTCGAGTGGCGCGTCGCGGCGAGTGCCGACGGCCGCGGAGCCCATACGATCCGCTACCAGCCGCTTGCGACCGAAATCCATTTGCGTTATCTCGCCTGGGTGCTCGCGAATCGCGCGCGCGTGGACCGCGCGAGTGCAGGGCGCCTCGCCTACCTCCATCTCCCCGACATGGGAGAGGCGGGACTGCGCGAATTCATCAAATGGTGGTATCCACAGCTGCGCCGCGAGGGCATGATCGTGGACGTGCGCGACAACGGCGGCGGCAACATCTCGGCGATGCTCATCGAGCGCCTCGCGCGGCGGTTGGGCGGCCTCGCCTTCGTGCGCAATTACCTGGCGCCGCTGACCTATCCGGGCGCCGTCGCCCCAAGCCTCAAAGTCGCACTGATCAACGAGACCACCGCCTCGGACGGCGATCTGTTCGCGAACGCTTTTCGCGTCGCGAACCTCGGGCCCTTGATCGGCAAACGCACCTGGGGGGGCGTCGTCGGTATCAATGATCACGGCGCGCTGCTCGACGGCGGCGTGGTGTATGTGCCGGAGTTCGGCAACGCAAGCGCGGCGGGCGCCTGGATGATCGAGGGACACGGCGTGGATCCGGACATCGTCGTCGAGCAGGATCCCCTCGAAGTGATGCGCGGCGGCGACCCGCAGCTCGAGCGCGGCATCGAGGAACTGCTGCGCCGGCTGCCGACGCTGCCCGCCGGCCTCCCTGCGGCGCCGGCGCCGCCGATCAAGACGCCGGAGCGATAGGAGCCTGCGGCATGTCGGAGATCTCCCTGCTTGCTCTGGCTCGACCCCCCGATGCGCGCGCAATCGCGGAAATGTCGCGCGATCTGATCGAGCACGGACTCACCTGGTCCTGGACGCCGGCGCGGGTCCAGCACTTCATCGGCGGAAGTGAGTCATGCGTCGTCGTGGCGCGGCGCGAACGCGGCATCGCCGCGTTCGCGATCATGCATTTCGGCGATGAGGTCGCGCACTTGAATCTGCTTGCGGTGGCGCTGCCCTACCGGCGGCAGGGAATCGGACGCCAGCTCATCGACTGGCTCTGCACGACGGCGGTTGCGGCGGGCGTGTTCCGGATCAATCTCGAACTGCGCACCAACAACGACGGCGCGCGCGCGTTCTACGAGCGCTTGGGGTTCGAACAGCGCGGCATCGTGGCGGGCTACTACCAGGGCCGCGAGGCGGCGCTGCGCATGACGCGGCAACTCGGGAAGACCTAGTCACGTTCCCCGTCACGCGGCTTGCGACAGCCGGCACCGCGGCGGACGCCCGATTCGAAGGCGGCGGCCGCCGCGGCGACGGATGACCTCGGCATCGACACATCCTGCTCGATCCGGCGCGTCACTTGCGCCGAAGTCCCCGCGTCCTGCGAGTCCGGAGACGACTATTACTTAATCGCTCCGGGACGGCAGTGACCGGAGTCGCAATTCAGGCCGGTTCGGCGGCGAGGTCCACGGCGTCCGCGAGGAATTGTCCTTGCGCGTTCAACTCGGAAAACAGGCCGCCGGCGCGCACGAGTTCATCGAAGCGCCCGCGCTCGACCAGTCGGCCGTTCTTGAGCACGAGTATCTGATCGGCGTCGCGCACGGTCGAGAGGCGATGCGCGATCACGAAGGTCGTGCGCCCCCGCGTCAAGGCCGAGAGCGCGCGCTGAATGCGCGCCTCGGTGGTATTGTCGAGGGCGCTCGTCGCTTCATCGAGAATCAGGATCGGCGCATCCTTGAGCATCGCACGCGCGATCGCGACGCGCTGCCGCTCGCCTCCAGAGAGCGAGCGTCCGCGTTCGGCAACGAGCGTCGAGTAGCCGTCCGACTTGACCACGATGAAATCGTGCGCTTCGGCGGCGCGGGCGGTCCGCTCGAGCTCTTCCTGCGTCGCGTCCGGATTGCCGAGACGGATGTTGTCCGCGATCGACCGGTAGAGCAGGCCCGGGTCCTGGAACACGACCGCGATCTGCCGCCGGAGCGAATTGACGCTCACGGTTCGGATGTCGCGGCCGTCGACCGTGACGCGGCCGGCGGTCGGTTCGTAGGCCCGGTAGAGCAGCGACAGCGCGGTGGTCTTGCCCGCACCCGTGGGACCGACGAGCGCCACGGTGGAACCCGCGGGCACGCGAAAGCTCAAATCCTGGAGCGCCGGCGCCGCGCCCGCATAGGCAAACGACACGTTCTCGAACACGACCTCCCCGGTGACGCGCGGCAGGTCCGGCTTCGCGGGCTTCTCCTCGAGCGCAGACGGCGTATCGAGCACGGCGAAGAAATCCTTGAGCGTCGGCGCCTGGAAGAACATGCCGGAGATGAACCCCGCGAACTGCTCGAGCCGGCCGATCAAGGTCATCGCGAAACCCGAGAAGGTCACGATATTGCCGACGGTCACCTGACCCTTGCCGTTCAAGGAGGCGCCGAGCAGGAAAATCGCAACGATCGTCAGTGTGCTTGCAGAACGCGTGGCGACCGAAAGCCAAGCCCAGCCGCGCAGCACCGGGTACTGGGCCGCGAGTGCGCGCTCGCTGAGCAGGCGCAGGTCGGCCACTTCGGCGTCGTGCCGCGTGAAGCTCTGTACGACGAGCGCATTGCTGATGACGTCGCCCGCACGCTCTGCGATCTCGTGATGCAGTTTCTCGACGCGGTGCTGCGCATCGTCGGTGCGGCGCATCGTAAAGACGTTGAACAGCGCAAAGCTCAGCATCAGGCCGACCATGAGCGCGGCGAGCTGCCAGTTCATGCTGAACGCGACCGGCAGCAGCACGACGATCGACAACAGCGTCGCGAGGTGTTCACGCAGGAAGCCGAGCCAGATGCTGAACAGGCTCGTGCTTCCGGCCTGCATGATGCGCAGCAGCCTGCCGGAATGGTGTTCGCCGTGAAAGGCGAGCGGCAGCGCCACCGCGTGCTCGAAGAACTGGGTGATCACGGCGAGGCGCCGGCGATGGGCAAGCCGGTCGGCCTGCAGCGACACCCATACGCCGGCGCCGATGCCGACGAGTCCGAACCCGGCCCAAAATCCGATGAAGCGCCACGCGGCGCCATGCTGCTGCGATACCAGGGCATCGACGACGTGCCCGAACAGCCAAGGCTCGAGCAGCAGGATGCCGGCGAGCGCGAGATTGGCAGCGACCAACAGAATCGCGAGGGGGCGCTCCTCGGCGAGGAGCTTGATCACGCGAACATAGACCTGAAAGATGGACATGGGTGAAACTGTGCGCCGATCGACGTTTCGTAAGCTAGGGCCGGCCATTGTCGCTGTCAACGTGATGGCCCGGCAACCGTTATTATTCGAGCGCGCGCCCCGTGCGGGAATATCCCGAAGCCTTGGCCCTAGGAGAACTGCGTCGATGCCCACGTTCGTGCGCCTCTTGAACGTCGCCAGACCGATGGGCATCGCCCGGATCGGGAGCATGGCCGGGATCGGCGGCATCGCCGCCGTTCTCGTGCTCGGCGCCGTGGGCTGCGCGACGCACCCGACGGGCGCTCAGGCGAAACTCGCGCGCCCGGACGCCGCGGCGGGCGTCCTCCCGCTGCTCCATCGCGAGGACGTGCTCTGGCTCGGGCGCGTGAGCTTCGGCCTCGACGCTGCCAGCGTTGCGGACTACCGCCGGCTTGGACGCGAGAAATTCCTCGAGCGGCAGCTGCACCCGCGGGGCCCCGCCTTGCCCGAGCCGGTCGCGGTGCGCCTCGCCGCCGCAGACCCGGGCGCGGGAGCCGCCGGCGAAGAGATGCGCGGCGATGCGGCGGCCCGGATTGCGGCTGTCAACGCCGCGCGCAAGAGCATCTACGCCCTGCCTGAGGGGTCCGAGCGGGAGGCGGCGCGCAAGGCGATGAACGATCGCGGCAACCGTGTCGCGTACGCGGCAATCCGCCGCGAACTGCTGCGCGCCGTCTACTCGCAGGATCAGCTCGAAGAACAAATGGTTTGGTTCTGGCTCAATCACTTCAATGTCTACCAGCACAAGGCAGAGATTCGCTGGGTGATAGGGGACTATGCCGAGGTCGCGATCCGCCCGCATGCGCTCGGCCTCTTCCGCGATCTCGTGCTCGCGACGCTCGAACATCCGGCGATGCTGCAATATCTGGACAACCAGCAGAACGCAGCCGGTCACGTCAACGAGAACTACGCGCGCGAACTTCTGGAACTGCACACGCTCGGCGTGAACGGGGGTTACACACAACAGGACGTGCAGCAACTCGCGCTCGTGCTCACCGGCGCCGGCATCGCGGGCGAGAATCCGCCCAAGCTCAAGCCCGAGTTGCAGGGTTTCTACGTCCGCCGGGGCGCGTTCGAATTCAACCCCGCGCGCCATGACTTCAGCCGCAAGACTCTGCTCGGCAGATCGATCCCGGGCGAAGGATTCGCCGAGATCGAGGCGGCCGTCGATCTGCTCGCGCGCCAACCCGCGTGCGCGCGCTTCATCGCGGGCGAACTCGCGCGCTATTTCGTCGCGGACGATCCCCCGCCCGCGCTCGTCGACCGCATGGCCCAGACCTTCATGCGCACGAACGGCGACATGGCCGCCGTGCTGCGCACGCTGTTCCTCGCGCGGGAACTCGACGCCGCGCTCGGCTCGAAGTTCAAGGATCCGATGCGCTTTGTCGTCTCCGCCGTCCGTTTCGCCTATGACGGCCCCGTCATCACGAATACCCGTCCGCTGCTCAACTGGCTGAACAGCTTGGGCGAAGCGCCGTTCGGCCACCAAACGCCGGATGGCTATCCGATGACGGAACTGAATTGGGCGAGCGCCGGTCAGATGAGCCGCCGCTTCGAGATCGCGCGGTCGATCGGGTCCGGGAGCGCCGGATTGTTCGACGCGGACGACGGCAGTGCGAAGGGCGAGAGCGGCTTCCCGCAGCTGTCGAACCGACTCTTTTTCGAAGCGGTCGAACCCTTTTTGACGGCCAATACGCGCAACGCGCTCGGGCGCGCGTCATCGCAGCAAGAGTGGAATTTGTTCTTGCTGTCGTCCCCGGATTTCAGTTACGAATGAGGCTCCCATGATCAGCCGTCGCCGCTTGCTGCAACTCGGAGCCGCCGCCGCACTGAGCGGCCGGAGCGTGCGCCTCTACGCCGCTCCGCCGTCGGGGCCGCGCTTTCTGCTCGTCTTCCTGCGCGGCGGCTACGATGCCACCAGTCTGCTGATCCCGTACTCGAGCGGCTTTTACTATGAGGCACGTCCGAACATCGCGATCGCGAAACCCGATCCGAACCAGGCGGCCGGCGCGCTCGCGCTCGACGCGAACTGGGCGCTCGCGCCTGCCGTACGCGAAACGATCGGTGCGCTGTACCGCGCCGGTCAGGTTGCGTTCGTGCCGTTCGCGGGCACGGAGGACTTGTCGCGCAGCCATTTCGAGACCCAGGACAGCATCGAACTCGGCCAGCCGCTCGCCGCTGCGCGCAACTTCCGCTCCGGTTTCATGGGGAGGCTCGCGGAAACGCTGACCGGCGGCGAGCGAGATGCCGCGCCGATCTCGTTCACGGACGCTTTGCCGCTCGCCTTTGAAGGCACGGCGCCGGTCCCGAATCTGTCGCTCAAGAACCTCGGCAAGCCGCCGTTCGACGATCGCCAGGCGCGCATTCTCACCGAAATGTATTCGGGCCACCGGCTCGAGTCGGCCGTCAGCGGCGGCCTCGAATTGCGCCACGAAGTCGCGCGCGAGATGGCCGACGAGATGCGCACGTCCGGCCGCGATTCGATCAATACCAAGGGCTTCGAACTCGAGGCCGAACGCATGGGGGTGCTCATGCGCGACAAGTACCGCATCGGGTTCATCGACGTCGGCGGGTGGGATACCCATGTCGGCGAAGGAGCCGCACAGGGTGTGCTTGCCGCCAATCTGGGATCCCTCGGCCGCGGACTGCAGGGATTCTCCCAATCGCTCGGCGCCGAGTGGCACAACACGGTCGTCGTCGTGCTTTCGGAATTCGGCCGCACCTTTCGCGAGAACGGCAACCGCGGCACGGACCACGGTCACGGCACGGTCTACTGGGTTCTCGGCGGCGGCATCCACGGCGGCGTGATCGCCGGAGAGCAGCTGGCCGTCAACCGGCGCACCTTGTTTCAAGACCGCGATTATCCGGTGCTCAACGATTACCGCCGCGTGCTCGGCGGACTGTTCCGCACGATGTGGGGACTCAGCGCCGATCAGTGCACCAAAGTCTTTCCGCAGGCAGCGCCCACGGATCTGCGGCTCGCATGACGCGACGCGATCAAACGCCATGACGAGCGGCGTGACGCGAGTTGCGGCGGGAGCATCACCCCCGGAGTCACGCCGCTTTGGCCCTTCCGGGCCCGCGGTCGCCGCGATCGGCCAAGGATCCTGGCATCTCGAGCGTTCCACGGAAGCAGCCGCAATTGCCGCCCTGCGCCGGGGCTTGGACTTGGGGCTGACCCATATCGGCCGCGTCGCTCGCCCACGTCGGAGACAACGCTGCGGCCGCGCGCCTGGTGCTCTCGGCGCCGGAGCTTGCGCGCATCGATGCGGCTTTTCCGCTCGGCAAGCCGGGGCGCGGATTGCCGATGTTGTAAACTGCTCGCGTGAGAGCGACATGAATGACAGCGCCCTGCCCCTCCAGCGATCCGCGGCGCTTTCGCCCCTCGTGCTCGCCTGCCTGGGCGCGACCTGGCTGATCTGGGGTTCCACCTATCTCGTGATCCGCGTGGCTCTCGCCGGATTTGCGCCGTATTTCATGATGGCGACACGATTCCTGTGCGCGGGCGCGATCCTCTTCGTCTGGCAGATCGCCCGTGGCGCGCGGTTGCCGTCGCTGCGAGAGTGGGCGAATGCGCTCCTGGTCGGAACCTTGATGCTTGGCGGCGGCATGGGTGGCGTCGCGTATGCGGAACAGACGATCCCCTCGGGAATCGTGGTCGCCTTCATTGCCGTGCTGCCGCTTCTGCTCGTGACCATCAATCGCCTCCTCGGCGTGCGGCCGCCGCGCGCCGAGGTGTTCGCGGTCGCCGTCGGTTTCGCCGGCGTTCTCATGTTGACGCGGGGAACGGGCCTACGCGCCTCACCGGCGGGCTTGCTCGCGATCGCGGCGGGCACCTCGGCTTGGGCCGCAGGAAGCATCTTGACTCAGCGCGGGTTCGCGCTCGCGGCCGGCGCCACGGGTTTTGCGACCGAGATGCTCTGCGGCGGCATCGCCTTGCTGCTGATCTCCGCGAGCGTGCATGAACCATGGCTTTGGCCCCGGGAATCCGGCCCTTGGATCGCCTGGGGCTACCTCGTGACCTTCGGATCCTTGATCGCTTTCAGTGCCTACATGCTTCTGCTCGAGCGCACGCCAGGCAGCCTCGCCTCGAGCTATTCGCTCGTGAATCCGGTGGTCGCCCTCGCGCTCGGCGTGACGCTCGGCGGTGAGAGCGTTTCGGCCTGGGAGTGGACCGCCGCGGGCGTCGTGTTGATCGGCGTCATACTGCTATTTGCCGGTCGGGCGCGGCAACACGGATGACGGCGGCCGGCCCCGCCAGAGCTAACAATTCTCATCTCAATCCGGAATAATCCACGGCCAGTCAACGACCGCGGCATCCGCGGGAGCGCAGCGATGAAGTCCATTCCGGAACCGGCACGATCGGTCGACGTGATTCTCGAGACCGACGTGCTGGTCGTCGGCAGCGGTCCGGGCGGACTCGCGGCCGCCCTCGCGGCCGCGCGCGCGGGGGCGCGAACGGCTCTCCTCGACCGCAACGGGTGTTTCGGCGGCAACATCACTCAAGTCGGCGTCGAAGGCTTCGCGTGGTACCGGCACGAGCACACCATCGATTGCGAGGGGATCGGCATCGAATTCGAGGAGCGCGCCAAGGCAATGGGCGCCGCGATGCCGGAACCGCAATCCTTGAGCCATGCCCTCGATGCCGAGATGTTCAAGTACGTCGCCGACGTCCTCGTGCAGGAGGCAGGCGTCGAACCTCTGCTGCATCGGCTCTGTGTCGCGCCGATCATGGAGGGCAATGTCATTCGCGGCGTCATTACGGAGAGCAAGTCAGGCCGCGAAGCGATCCTCGCTCAGCGCGTCGTCGATGCGACCGGAGATGCCGACGTCGCGGCCCGAGCGGGCGCCCCTCACCGCAAGACGCCAAGGGAGGAGATGATGGCCGCGTCGGTGATGTTCTCGATGACGGGCGTCAACAAACAGCGCTTCATCGACCAGGTCAAGGCCGATCCGCAGACCTACAAGGACTGGACCGGCAACGGCGAGTGGGACATCACGACGACCGGGAAGGAAGACGGACTGTTCTCGCCGTTCCTGCGCAAGCCGTTCAAGCAGGCGGTCGCATCGGGACTCATACCGGCGAGCCTCAGCACGATCGCCGGCACTTGGGGCACCATCACCGACCAGGGGGATCTGACGTATTTGAATCTCGTCCACGTGCCGATGATCGACGGGACGAACGCGCGCGATCTGACCGCCGGCGAAATCGAGGGCCGCCGCCAGGCGATCCACGCGGTCGCCGCGCTCAAGCGCTTCATGCCCGGCTGCGAGGACGCGAAGCTGCGCAATTTCGGCATGACGCTCGGAATTCGAGACACGCGCAAGATCGATGCCCATTACAACTTGACGGCCGACGACGTCAAGGGCGAGGCGCGCTTCGCCGATGCGATCGGGATATTCCCCGAGTTCATCGACGGCTACGGCATTCTGATCCTGCCCACGACCGGCCGGTATTTTCACGTGCCGTATCGCTCGCTGCTGCCGCAGGGCGTGATCAACCTGCTGGTCGCGGGCCGCGCGATCGGCGGCGACAAGGTGTCGCACGCCGCGGTCCGCAACATGATGTGCTGCGCCGTGAGCGGCCAGGGCGCCGGCGTCGCCGCCGCGGTATCGATCCGCGAGGGCCAGCCGTTCGACAGCCTCGACGTGGCCGCCGTCCAACGCGAACTGCTGCGTCAGGGCGCAAGAATTCGGTGAGCGGCGCCCCGGCGAGTGATCCTCGCGGCGTGCGTCGAAGTCGGCGCGGATTGGCCGGGCCGCGCCGCTCAGCGCGTCGACGGCGAGCGCTGAGCGCGCGTCAGCCACCGCGCGGCGGCGAGCAAATTCGGCTCGACCCGATCGGCGCGGGACTCAGCCGTCGGCTGTCCGCCGCTCGGCGGCGAGCCCGCGCCCGCCGCAGGGCCGCGCCCCGGTGCTTCGGTGGGACCCGGCACCCCGGCATCGAGCAGGATCGTCGTCGCACCGGCACGTCGCCCGAATTCCACATCCGAATCCCGGTCGCCGATCACGACGGCGGTGCGCGGGTCGAAGTGCAACTCGGCGGAGGCTAGTCGCATGAGTCCTTGGGCAGGTTTGCGGCAGTCGCAGGCCTCCTCGGGCGCATGCGGGCAGTAATAAATCGCCTCGAGTGGCGCGCCGGCCGCCTGGGCCATCGCGTGCAGGCGCGCATTCATGGCGAGCAGGCGCTCGAGAGGGAAATAGCCGCGGCCCACTCCCGACTGGTTCGTGACGATGAGCAGGCGGTGGCCGCTCGCGTGCAGCAAACGCAATCCCTCGGCCGCGCCCGGTTCGAACTCGAGGCCTGAGGGGTCGGCCAGGTAGCCGCGATCGATGACCACCGTACCATCACGATCGAGGAGGACGACGCGGCTCACACGGGGCCCGGTCTTGCGGGCGGCCGCGGATGAGGCGTCGTCGCCGTGCTCGAGCGCTGCTGCATCGATCGATCATAGCGCGGATACTGCGCGCCGGTGCGCAGCACGATGGTCAGCTCGTACAGAAGCAGCCGCGCGCGACCGGCGACGTCGTGAAGCGCACGCCGCCTTGGAGCACACGTTCTAGCGTGCTCTCGATGAGTCCGCCGCTGCCGCCGCACCAGCTCGAGCTTCCATAGGGTCCGTAATAGACAAGCCGGCCGGCGGCATCAAAGACGAGCGCAGCCGGTGCCGCGGTGACGCCCAGTGTCCGCAAACGCTCATCCGCGACGTCCATGAAGCGCACGCCACGTGGCTGGAACTCGGCCTCGATTTTCTGCGTTGCCGAGGAATTGTCGCGATCACATGCGCACTGTGGCGCATGCAAGCGCACGAGCGTGAAGCGCGCGCCCGGTGCTGCGTTTGGTCCGACGAACTCACGATACCAAGCTTCGACGGGCGCCGCGGCGGCGAGCGCGAACGACTGAGCGATCGTCCCCTGAAGCGGCTCCCCGCGCAGTTCGAAGAACCAAAAGGCACCGGCGGTGCCGAGCAGCCAGAATGTAACCAGGAACCAAGCGGCTCGCCCGGCGACGGGGGCGTCAATGGGCGGCGCCGCGATGGCACCCGCGTCCTCAAGGCTCGGCCCGTTCATGCCGGGGATAGCGGCGCCGCGGCCCGGATCTTGAGACGCGCCGACGTATTGACGGTACACGACGGCAGAGTGCAGCATCAGGGTATGACAGCCCCCCTGCCAGAACTCAGGGTTGAGACACGACGTAAGCTCGTCGCGGGGCAACTGCTGCTGTTCACGGGCTTTCTCGCGGCCGCCGCGATCGACAATGCCTACACGGTCGTCGCCGATCACGCCCGCGCCGGCAATCCGATCGCGCTGTGGCGCCCCATGGTATGGGAATGCTCGAGCGCTCTGTTGATCGGGATGCTGGTGCCGGCGATCGGGTGGTGGGTCGCGAGATTCCCGTTCGTCCGCGGGCGCGTCGCGGTGAGCCTCGCCGCGCATCTGGTGGCGACGGTGCCTTTTTCGCTGATGCATACCGCCGGCATGGTCTGGGTGCGCGAACTCGCGTACCGGAGCATCGGGGCGCATTACGACTTTGGTCCTTTCTGGGCCAACTGGCTCTACGAATATCGCAAGGATTGGCTGAGCTATTTCCTGATTCTGGGCATACTGCTTGCGGTTCGTACCTACGGGCTCTGGCTCGATGCGCGCGATCGTGAGCGGCCACCGGCCGCCGCGGCGCTGCCGCTCGGGCGGCTCCTCGTGCGCAAGCGCAATCGCGAATTCATACTCGACGTCGATGGCATCGACAGGATAGAGGCGGACGGAAATTATGTCACCGTACACTCCGGCGGCGAGAGCTATCGGGTCCGCGAGTCGCTCGAGGGTCTCGCCACCCGGCTCGGCGCCGAACGTTTCGCGCGCGTGCATCGCGCGCACGTGGTCAACATCGACCGCATCCGCGAAATTCAACCCTGGGAAAACGGCGACTATCGAATTCTGCTCAAGGACGGCAGCTTCTTGAATTTCAGCCGGCGCTATCGCAGCCGCTTGACCCACTTGATTCGATAAAGGCGGCGCCAATCAGCGGCCTTTCACGCGAGCGGCAGACGATGCGGCCGCACGAACAGATTCCAGTCCTTGTGTTCGGCCAAGATGGACTCGAGCGCACCGCGGATGGACCCTTTGAGCGCGGCCGCTGCGGACGCACTCCTCGCCGCATCCGCGGATTGCGCAGCACCCGCGGCGCTCGCGGCCGCAGTCGTGCGAATTCTGGCGATCGCGTCGGCGAGTTCCTCCTCGAGCCGCTCCGACGTGAGGCCGAGACGGTAGGCCTCCGATTGGGCCAAGGCGCCGTGCAGCGATGATCCCAGCGCCGGAAAGAACGTCGTCACGAGGGACAGCCAGAGCGTGTGCAGGACCAAGTGCATCAAGGCGCCGACCGCCGTCAACGCGAACAGGACGCTGTTGATCCCGTGCACCCGATGCAGCAGCGCATGCTGCCGGGCGGCAACGCCGTGGTGATAATGCCGCTGCCCTTCGAGAGTCGCAACGGTCCATTCGGCATAGGCCGCGACGAAAACCGGATCCGCCCAGACTCCGGAGAGTTGCGCTTTCGCCAGAGCCTCGTGCTGCGCGCACAGCGCCGCGACTTCATCGGCATCGCGCAGATGCGCATCGGGTTCGAATACGCGCAGGTACCAATTGGGATCGCCGCCCTTCATGTCGAAATCGATCAAGGGCGCGATCATCGGCATGTACCAGCTGAGCTCCGCGGCGGTGCGCGCCGTGAGCCATCGGCCCTGCCAATCGCCGCGGTGTCCCAGCCAGTAAATGCTGCTGACGGTGGCGATCACGCAGACTTCGGCGATGGCCCAGAGCCCGGCGTACGGGTGCAGCGCGTGGCGCGCACTGTCCCAGCCGAGCGCGAGCGGCAAGACGGCGCAGAGCACCGCGATCGCGCTCAGCAGGTAAATGCTCCAATAGCCGCTGCGATACCGATTGCCGAAAAACATCGCCTGGGCGTCGTAGCGGTGGTAAGTGGGCGCAATCGCATCGATGAGTGGTTTCAAGGCTGGCGGAGCCCGCGGCGGCGGCGGCGGCGGCAGCGCTTCGAGATGGGCGCCCCACAGCAGGAGTTTTTGAACGCGTTGGTGCAGAGCCATCGCTTCGTCAGCCGATGATTTCGTAAGTCTTGGCGAATATCGCCCGCGCGACGATCCCGAGGCTGCCGTCGCCGTAGTCGACGAGCCAATCCCCGGAGGTCCCGTGCAAACGCGAGGCACCGTCGACGAGCAGCACTTCGAAGGGATGGCTCATGGGCAGGGCGTGGATTTGCGACGGCAAGCTCATATAGGAACCGGGCTCGCCCGCGAGGGTCGGGGGTTTGGGGCGATACTTGCGGAAAAAGCGGTCGCGTGACACGGGCCAGCGCTCGCCCTCGCTCCCCGTCAGGATCGCATCGCCGGCCTTTGCATGGACGAGCCCTTCGGGAGTTTGCACGTCACAAGCCGCTGCCGCGAATTCGACCTGGAGTTCCCGCTCGCGCTTGCGGGCCTGCACGAGCCGCGGATCGCCGTCGAACTCGGACGAGAAGCCCGGAACACCGCTCGAACGAAACAGCGGCACGGGATCGATTCTCAAGCGGATGGCCGCCAAGCCATCACTCGAATCGGGCGGGATCGAAGCAGCGCAGCGGCGCGTGTAAATGTGACATCACTTCACCGCCCGGCGGGCGAGTCGAGTATTTGTACGGGACCAGTGTGCCGCAACCGGCCCGGTACCGCAACGCGCCCGGGTTCGCGCCGGACTCCCGCCGGTTCGCTCCGGGACCCACCGGTTCTCGCCGGGCGCCGCGGAATTCCGGGTTGCGGCCGTTTCCGCGCGGATCGCAATTGTGTAATCATTCGACCTGTTTCGCTTGGCACGACTTCGAAGGATCTTCGCACAATGCCCACGATCGAGATTCTGCGGCGAGAGACGGATCTTCGCGCGTTTGGTGCAGGCGAAACGATCTTCAAACTCGGCGATGCCGGCAATTGCCTCTTCGCGGTCATCGAAGGCACGGTGGCGATCGACATCGGCGGCGTCGTGGTCGAAGAGGTCGCGCCCGGCGGCATATTCGGTGAAATGGCCCTCATAGATCATGCGCCGCGCAGCGCAAGCGCGAGAGCCGCCACGGACTGCCGGATCGCGGCGATCGACGAGAAGCGTTTCCTGCGTCTCGTCGAACAAACACCGCGCTTCGCGCTGCAGGTCATGCAGGTGATCACCGAGCGCCTACGCCGGGCTCACCGGCCCTGAATATCCGGTCGCGGGGCTTGCGCTCGGAGCGACGGCGGGCACCCGGCCGCGCGATAAATGATAGAGCCCCAAAAGGCCGTAGCCCTTCGCGAGCGGCAGGCGTCCCACGTATTGCAGCTTGAATTCGTCGATGCCGAGAGCGGCCGCGACGGCGGCAAATGCGCTGCTTGCATAGACCTGACCGGTGGGGGTCACGGGCTCGATGCGGGCCGTCCGGCTCGTGTGCGGACCCGTGTAGAGGGCTGCGCCGGTCAAGGGGTTGCGGCCGCAATACACCGGGCCGCAGTGCAAGGCGATGCGGATGTTGAGGCCGCCGGGCAGACCGCGGGCCGACCAATCGGTGCTCGCGACGAGTTCATTGAGATCGAGCGCAAAGAGTGCGGCGGCGTGCACACCGCCGAATACCATGTAGAGACCGTCCCCGGTGGTTTCGACGTGTTCCGGCCTTGCGGGGCTGCGCGCACTGAGCGCCGCGACCGCGCCCAAGAACTCGGTGACGAAGTGGGGCGTCTGGTCCTCGCTGAGACCGCTATAGCCGACCGCATCCGCGAACAGCATCGCGCGGATCTCGTGCGTAAAGCCCGCCGGCGTGCGCTCGTGCGGTGAAATCGCGTCGTGGCCCGACGGGGGGGGAACCGCGGCGGGCGGGGCGGCCGTGGCGGCTGCACGCCGCTCGATGTCGGATAGGCGCAGCAATTCGACGTCGATGCCCTGCCCGCGCCAGATGTCGACCAGCGAGGCCGCTCCACCGGCACCGCGCGCCGGCTTTTCATCCCAAATGGTGAGGCCGCGCAACCCCGTCTTGAGGCCCGAAGCGCGCAGCCGCGCCATGCCGGTCAGCACCAAGTTGGCGTATTCGAACGTCGCCGAACTGCCGCGCGCCCGATGGTCACTGGTGATCGTGACGCTGTCGGCCGCTGCGAGTACGTGCTCGAACCGCTCGCGCCAACCGCCGGGCGCGAAGTCCACGCTGACTCGATGAAACTCGGCCGGCGGAAACGGCAGCACGATATGGGTCTCACCGCCGATTTCGCGCATGGCCTCGAGGCAGAGGATGTCGGTGCCGCAAGCCGCGGATCCATAGATCGCCATCGGCTTCACGCGAACGAGCCGCTCGCGCACGCTGGCCGCGGCGGCGGCGGCGAGTCCGATCGGGAAACGCCGTTCGGCTCGTCCGGGCAAATCGATCATGTGGCCGGTGTACATGAGAATCGGCGGAATTCCCAGGATTTCCGCGAGCCACGGCGGCTGCGTCCGCGCAGGAAGTCGCTCGATGAGCAGTTCGGCCTGAGACCGCGTACTGCTCAAATTGCCGTACCGGCCTGCCGCGAGGGTCGCCGCCTGGCGGTAATGCCTCGCGGCTTCCTCGGCGTCGCCCAGGATCAGGGCCGCTTCGCCGAGCGTCGCCGCGCGCCAGTACTCGCCCGCGGAGTCGGCACCCGCGACGAGTTCGAGGGACGAGCGGCGCTCGAAGCACAAAGCCCGGACCGCGGCGGCGATCTCCCGTGCCTTCGGCAAATCACCCTGGAGCACGGCGACAGCGGCTGCGTTGATGCCCGTGTACCAGGCGTCGGCATCGGCGCCGCGATCCCGCGCGGCCTCATAGGCGTGATGGTAGATCCGAAATGCCGCCGCGAGGTGAGTGCGCCGCCGGCGCGGGTCGCGTGCCGCCAGTCCCAAGTCCTTGTGGGTGCGCGCGAGCATGCCCGAGGTCTCGGCGTCCGCGCCTCCCTCTTCCGCGAGTTCGCGCAGCAGCCGGTTTGCCCGTTCAGTGTCGCCGCTGCGTGCCAAGGCGAGCGCGCCGAGTTGCCGCAGCCGCAGATTGCCCGCGTGCGTCTGAAGGCCTTCTTGCACGGCGTTGTAGGCGAGCAGCGGCTCGCCTTGGCGCAGCGCCAGTTCAGCGGCCGCCACGGCCATCGCGACATCGGACGGCTGCGGCGGGGTGGGCAAGGCGTCGGCCATGGACGCGGATTCTAGCAGCTAACCTGAACGGGACGTGGCAAGCGCCGGGATGACGCCCGGCGCGCTGCTATGGATATGCGCTAAGGCGACTGATCGATCTCGTAGGTCTGCGAGACGAAGGGTCCGCCGGAAGGACCGCAGGTCACGGTAAATAAATAGGTACCACCCGGATAGGTCCGGGTCACCGTTGAACTCAAGGGCAGATTGTTCCCGGAGTTGCTGTCCTGATTGTCTGCATAGGCGCAGGTGCTGGCCGGTTGCATGTTACCGGCCTCCCAGTAGAACGTCACGGAAGTGCCAGGCGTTTCGGAGATCGGTGGAAAGTAATCAAAACTTCCGTTGATGTTCGCAAATACGGCGACGCCGGGACCTCCGGCAACCGGAAAGCTTGCCGTCGCAGAATACGTGCCGTTGCCGCAAGTGACGTTGAACGTCAGAGGAGTCGAGAACAAATAGAACCCCAGGCTGAACGTGAGCGGAAGTCCCGAACTACCGCCGACGCCGGAAAGCGTCTCGGCGCAAGTACTACCGGCCGGCATGCCGCTCGCAACCCAGTGGAAGTCGATGTTCGCGTAATCGGCTACGGCGGCGCCCGCGACGATCGGCACACCATAGGCCGTTGCGGTGATGACTACGCTCGGGGTGGGCACGTTGATCGTGAAACTGGGTGCCGGCGTAAACTGCACGTTGTCATAGCTGCAGGAAATAAACACCACGTAAGCACCCGTGACCGGCATGGCAAGTGTCTGCGATCCGGACAGAGGCAGATTCAAAATGACAGTGGGCGTGTCCTGGTTGTCGGACAGCGTGCAAGTGCCGCCGGTGGGCACCCCCTGCGCGTTCCACGAGTAGGCAACCGGAGTGCCGATCGGTTCCACCGCTCCCGCCGAGATCGACGTGCCATTTACCGCGGCGCTCAAGCTCACGCCGGGTTCGGGCGAGTACTGATAGGCGAGGGACGCCGCAGCGTATACGTCGATCGAGCTGTTGTTGGAGTCCGAGACGTACACGTTGCCCGAGGCGTCTATCGCGATGCCTGCCGGCGTGTTGAGCGCCGGGTTCGCCCCGTCATTGAATATAGGCGTGATGTAGGAATAGAAATTGGCCGCACTATAAATCGTGATGGGAGAGGTTTCAGCGAATTGCCATTGCGCGTCGGCAACCAAGATGTTGCCATGGGTCGCGCTGCGCGCATCAAAAGCGATGCCGGCCGCTACGCTCACGCTGTTGGTGATCCTGTTGGACAACTGCACAGGGTTCGTCGCGCCGTTCAAGGCTGCCGGCGTATACGCCGCCAGTTCAGATCCATTCGTGGTTTGGATTCCTGCCCAGACATAGTGTCCATCGAAGTTGATCGAGGTGATGCTGTTCCATTCGTCGCCGCTCGAGTCGGTAAACCAGTAATTCACGTTTTGCGGATTCTGGAGCGGCGACGCGTAGGCGAACACCTGGATCAACGCCGAATTCGTGTGGGTCGAGACGTCGTAGGTGTTGATGGTGGCGTAGACGACACCTGAATTGTCGACGGTTACGCCCGTGATCTGCGCGTTCGCACAGTCATTGCAGATCGTGATCGTCGCGCCGGTCTGCTGGACCCCGGCCGAATTGAACACGAGAATCTGATTCGGGCTGGTACCTGCGTCCGCGACGTAGAGGTTACCGAGCGCATCGAACGCCACCGCGACGGGATTTTGCAGTGGGCTGCCGATGGTCAGCAGCGGCTGCTGAACGAACTGGCCGTTGCTGCCCGGCGCGTTCGGCGCATACACCAATACTTGGCCGTTGACCTGCGGGTTGGCTTCGCCGGCGATCTGTCCTTGGTTGGCGACGTAGAGATTGCCGTTGCTTGCAAAGGCGAGACCCGCCGGATTGTTGAGCGGCACCGGGGCGAGGACGCTCACCGTCGCGGAGGACGGCGCCGATGTTGCTCCGCCCGCGCCGCTGCATGTCAAGGTATAGGTCGTGTTGCTCGTGGGACTCACGTTCACGCCCGAACTTGCCGTCGGCTCGGCGCCGGACCATCCTCCGGACGCGGCACACGCCGTCGCGTTGGCGCTCGTCCAACTCAATGAAGATGACGCTCCGTAGGCGATCGACGGCGGCGACGCCGAGAGGCTCACGCTGGGCGCCGGTCCGACGGTCACGGTTGCCGACTGAGATGCCAGAGCACCGGTCGATGACGAGCAGGTCAGCGTGTAGCTCGTCGTGGCGGACGGCAACACCGCGAGCGAACCGGACGTCGCCTTTGCGCCGCTCCAACCGTCGCTTGCCGTGCAGCTCGTCGCACTGGTGCTGGACCAGACCAGGGTTGCCGTACCGCCTTGGGCGATCGTCGCAGGCGTCGCCGCGATCGTCACCGTCGGCGCCCCGGCGACGGTGACGGTTGCCGTCTGGGACGCCTCGACACCGCTCGCGGAGAAGCAGGTGAGCGTATAGCTCGTCGATATCGACGGCGAGACGCCGGCCGAGCCGTTGATCGCCTGCGAGCCGTTCCAACCGCCGCTCGCAGTACACGCGACGGCATTGATCGTGCTCCACGTCAGCTGCGACGGACCCGGTGCAGCAAGGCTCGTCGGGTTGGCGTTCAGATGCACCGTTGGCGGTGTCGCCGCAGGTGCGACGACGGACAGGGTCGCCGTCGCGAGACCGGTCGCCGCGCCGGTGCCGGGGCAACTCAAGGAATACGTAATCGGACCGCCGCCGCCGGGGTCCGGACCCATGAGCGGTCCCGTCACGGCAGACCCGAACGGCGCTTCCGGCGCCCCGTTGAAAAATCCGTCGGAGCTCGACAAGGAACACTGGGTGGGGCCCGTTACGCCGGATGCCGACCACGAAAGTGTAGCGGTCGTATTGATCAAGGCCGTCGACGGAGCCGTGAGCGTCACACAGGATGGCACATCGCTCGCCGGCCACGCGGGGTTCGGGGGATTGCCGGCGACGCGCGTGTTGATCGAGAGGAACAAATTCGCCAGGCGTCCGTCGATTTCGCCGGCCGGGTTGGGGTTGCCGCCGCTCGGGGTCAGATTGCTGCTGAATGCGCTGAGATTGTTCCGCACGACACTGTCGCACTGGACCGCTTGATAGGCTGCGCAAGCGAAACCGTTTGCAGCCCCCTCGACGCCGCTGTTGAAATAGGCCTCGCTGCCGGCGATGCAGTTTTGCAGCGTGAACGCGGTCCCGGAGTTGATATTGGCATCGGCAATCGTCGCCGATAAATTCTCGTACTTGCTCGTCACGTACCCCGGCAGACCGGTTGGCATCGCGGCGGGGGCCGTGTTGACGGCGACGCCCAAGGCGTACATGGAATTGCCGCGGGTGATCGTACCTCCCTTGTCGCACAAGCCGGTCAACTCGACGTAAAACGGGGAAGTCGCATCCTCGACGATCGTGCCCTCGATGCCAGGCAGATCCGAACGAGGTGCCCAAGCGAGCGCACCGAGGGGTGAACAGCCGAGATCATGGGGACCGGGCAGCAGGACACCGATGTCGAGCAAGGTCTGAATGAATGCATTGTTGTCGAAAGGATCGATCCCGTCGGCGGTGCCTTTGATGACCGCGAGTCCGGCGCCCGACGAACCGGCATGGCCACAGAGTGTCCCCGGCAGTATCGTGCTAGGAAAACCCGGGCAGTAGTTCGAGACGTCGAGAGTCACGCCGCCATTGCAGGTCCATGTGCCACCCGGGTAACTCACCCGCGGATCCGATGGGACGATACAACTCTGCGTAATGAACGTGCCGCTGAGAGTGTCAGCCCCCGGGGCCGTGATGCTGACCGAGATGCCGCCGCTCAGGAGGTTGCAGGTGCCGGGGGAGACGCAATTCGCGGCCGCCGTCGTGTCGGTCTGTGTGACGGCAATTCCCATGGGATCACCGACCCCGGCACTGATCGTGGCGACGGGCGGATTGGCGCCGCTCGCGGGCGGCGGTTGAAATTGCAGGATTTTCCCGGCGTTATGCGGCAACACCTGCGCAACGAAGGCGTAGGGAACGTTCGCATAGAGGCCGGCTTTGAGTTTCTGCAATCCCGAACCCAAACCGCCGGCGACGTTGGTGACGAAGGCCCGCGCCTTCGTGTCGTAGCGCAGGATCCGGCCGTCGGTGGTCGAGAATATGAGGCTCTCACCGTGAGTCGCATCGATCGGCCACTGGTCCATTCCGACGGGCACGGCTCGTTCCCGCAGGAACGTCTCGAACGAAACGGCCGTCGAGGTCGGGCCCGTGAGCGGCGTCGCGGGATTCGCGATGACATGCGCGATCGCGCTCGCGGAATAGACGAGCACGCGCGGATCGAAGCTGTCGCCGACGAGTACGAGCAGATCGCCGCTGTGCCAGAGTGTGGTCGTCGTGCCCGCGACGACGGTGTCGGCGATCGAGAGCGTGTGGACGCCGCCAAACGTGTGATCGATGAGTACGGGCGCTCCGTAGGCGCCCGCAGAATTGATCGGCAAGACCCAGAGTGAGGGCGTCGTGCTGCCGCTCGTCGTCACGACATAGAGGTTGCCCGCGCCGTCGACCGATAGGGCATTGGGTTCGGGTGCGGTATGTCCCGCGTTCGGCCAGGTGTAGACGACGCTCGCGGTGCCGTAATTCGGACCCGAATAGCGCAGGATCTGCCGATCCAGGCCATCGGCCACGAGCAAGTCCAGAGAACCGCGCGCGGTGTCGTTGAGCCAGACGAGGGAGTCGAAGCGACCGTGGCGCGCGCCGTCCGAATTGATGGCGGAAGCCGCGCCGATCAGCGGGCTATTGGGCGATTCCGTGAGATCGTAGACCGAGTTCCCGATCGAGTTCGCGGCCGTGACGAGCAGCTGGTTGCCCGCACCGAAGGCGTGCGCCGTGAGCAAGCCGGCGCCCATCGTCCCGACTATGGTCGAGCGCACCCAGCGACTCGCGATCTTCAGAGACATCCACGATCCCCATGCAACTTCCCGGCTCTCGTTCGGCCCGTCGTCGCCGTCATCAAAAAGCTTACCCGCAAGCCGTCGGTGCGCTCAAAAGACCGAAGGAATTCGAGCGATTTTCGCTTGTTTTTTCGAGACTAGCACAGGCAACTTCGAGACCTCATTACAATTCGCCCGCACCGCAGAGCATGTCGGGGGCGGCCGAGCATATGCCGTTATGCCGCGGTCGCTCTCTGTGCGGCATCGCGAGACCGAGCGGGGCTGCCATGAGCTCACCTCGTCGACGTCGCCAGCGCCGCCGGAGCCGGCAATTGAGCCGGCACGGGACGCGTGGCTTGACCGCCGGCGGGCTCGCGAGTTCGTGTGTACCGATTCAGTCGGTCGAGATAGCGCTCCGTGATCGCGCGATCGATCGGCGGGGCGCCCGAGTTCTTTTCGAGTACCTCCAAACTGTGTCTCAGGAGCGTCTGCGCCTCATCGTAGCGACCGAGCCCCGTGAGCGCGCCGCCCTGCGCCGCCTGGGCGAACGCCGTACGCCAATGGGTTGCCGACAAGGCGCTGGTATAAATCTCCGCTGCGGTTCGCGCCGCCGCGAGCGCGTCGGGGAACTTGCCCTGTGCGACCTCGAGGTGGGCCAGAAGCGAGAGGCTCGAGGCCACGTCGGGATGCCGATCGCCGAACAGGCGTCGGCGTATCGCGAGTCCTTCGCGCAGTTCGCGATCGGCTTCTGCGTATTTGCCGGCGATCGTGAGCCAAAATCCGATCGTATTGAGCGACACGGCGGCCCCCTGATCGCCGTCCGGAACCTTGCGGTAGATGGCGAGCACTTCGCGCTCGGTCGCGAGCGCCGCTCGCGTCTCGCCGCGGTCGAATTGCAGGGACGCCAGATTGTGCATCGTATGTGCGACATCGGGGTGGACCTCCCCGACCAGATCCCGGCGCATGGCAAGAGACTGTGCATAATACGATTCCGCCGCCGCGAGATCCCCCTTGTCCTGAAGCGTGCTCGCGAGGTTCTCGAGCCCGGTGGCGATTTCCGGATGCTTCTCGCCATAGAGGCGGCGCTCCATCTGCAGGGCCTCGACAAAAAATTGTTCCGAGGCCGTGTAATCCTCGGTCCGCCACAAGAGCATCGCGAGATCGTTGATCGCTTCGGCGACATCGGGATGCGGTTCGCTGCCGCGCAACCGACGTTGCATGGCAAGTGCGCTTTTCATGATCGGGATCGCCTGCTTGAGGTCCCCTCCGTCGGCTACCGCACGCGCTAGATCCTTGAGCGTCACGGCGATGTCGGGATGCACATCGCCATAGAGCGCCTGCTGGCGGGAGAGCGCGTCCCGCAGCGTTTGCTCGGCTTCCCGAAAGTGGCCTTCCTCGACCAGCAGAAACCCCAAGCCGTGCAGGGTCCTCGCGAGTTCCTCTCGGCTCTTCGGATCATCCGGTTTGCTCGATTCCAGTCGGATCGCATCCCGGTAGGCCTTTTCCGCATTGCCGAATTCGTCCTGGAGTTCGAGCAGGTATCCCAAGTGACTCAGAGATTCCGACAAGGGCACGGGGTCCGTGTCGTGCAGACCGCGCCGCGTCGCCACGGCGCGATCGAGCAGGGGACGCGCCGGACCGTAGATCCCAAGTTCCAGGTATGCCGTACCGAGCGTGTCCATGAGTGTCGCCTGGATCGTGGGCTGTTGCGCCAGATCGTGATCGATGCTTGCCGCGCCCTTGTCGAGCATCTCGCGAGCGGTCACGGCGTTGCCGCGCGCTTCGCTCGGCTCGGTAATCTTGAACAGATCGACGAGGAACTTGGTCGTCTCCTTCGCCGTGCGCGCCTCCGCTTCGGCGCGCACGGTCTGGCGCTCCGCGGCCGCGCGCTCATAGAGCGCGTAGGCGGCGAGACCGCTCGTGATGACCATGCCGACCATCGCGCCGGAAGCGACCGCAACCAGGCGCCGATTGCGGCGCTGCGCTTCGCGCCGGCGCAGGGCATCGAAGCCGACCGCGAGCAAGCCTGCGACGATCTTGAGCTTGGCGTTCTGTTTACCGTCCTTGCCGGGACGCGCGTCGGCCGCGATCGGCTCGGTGGGCTCATTGCTGAGTTCGCCGTCGGGCCCGAGTTTGAAGCGCGCCGCCGGCGGGAAGCACTCTTCGTCCTCGCGACCCGCGATCCCGGACGCGTAGGGTTCACCGCCGACGATGAGACAGAAGATCCGATCCTCGCGCCCCAACCGTTTGAACGAGAGGATCTCCTCGTTGACCCAGCGGGACTTCGCGGCTTTCGGCGAACAGATGATGATCTGGCATTGCGACTGCGCGAGCGCTTCGCGCAGCAGTCCGCCGAGATCGGTCGCGCTCGGCAATTCCTCCCGGTCGCGGAACACGGGGGCGAGGCGTTTCGGCACCACGCCACGCACCGTCGTCGTACCGACGAGTTCTTTCGGCGGCCGGTAGGACTCCAGCGCGCGATGCAGCCACGTCGCCCAGCGCGTGTCACTGTGGCTGTAGCTGATGAAGGCGCGGTACTTGAACTGGTCCAATCGTGCTCCGTGCGCGAGTCCTGCGGAAATCGGCGTCAACCGGCTTTCGGGGGCTTGTGCTCCCGGTGGTAGCGATGCAAAGCCCACAAATAAGTCTCCATGAGCGAGTTGTCGCCCAAGTCGATCAGCAGATCATCCCGCACCTCGCGGCGCGCCGTCCGTTTGAGCCGCGTGCGCGCTTGGGCGAATTGCGTCAGCTGGTTCCGGTATTGCCACAGCAACTCGGTCGTCGCCATCTTGTTGTGGCGAAGCTCCCAGACGCCGAGCACGATCGCGAGAAATCCGCACAGAAACCCGAGCAGGTTCTTGACCGGCATGTGCGTGGTCGAGTCGATCCGATACAGCGCGTCACCGAAGACGAACATCGCCGCGATGTCGATCAGCACCGCGGCGAACATGCACTGTTTCAAGCGGGTCACGCGCCGGCTGTCCTTCTCCATTTGCCCGACCTTGTGCAGAAAGTACCGATACTGCGTCTCGACCCAGGCGTGTTCGACGAAAGCTCCGCGACGCCGATAGACCCGTTCGTCCTGCATCGCGAGCGGATGCGTGGGCTCCAACGCGTCGAGCACGAAGCCGATCCAGCTGAAACCGGGAAAGCGGTGAATGCCGGCGAGCCCGATCAGGTCCGCCGTATGCCTGCGCCCGTCGAGTCCGGCGACGGCGAGGTAAAAGCGCACTCGCAGGGTCTCCGCCAACGCTCGATACGCGAGATGCTTGCTGAACCAGTGCCTTTGCTGGAAGACGTAATAGGCAAACAAGCTCGCGAACAGGATCATCAGGTAGGCGGTGAGCAGGAACCGGGATTCGACGACCTTGTCGTAGATCAGATACGCGAGCCCCATCGTGAACGTCATGACCGCGAAAAGATTGAACAAGCGGTCGGATTGGCGCTGCATGTGGCTCGCGAGCATATCGGCTTTGACGTATTGGCGGTCGAGTCCTTCGAGGCCAGGCCGATCCCCGCCCGGCAGATCCGCATCGAGGCCGCGCAGCAGCGACTCGGCGGCCCCTACCGGATTGGACGTCTCCATCCGCGCGAAATCCGCGTTGAATTCGTCGAGGTCGGCGAGGCGTCGCCGCAGGGACGCGGGCATCGAAGGTTTGGTATCGAGGACCGAGTCGGCGACCGACATGAGATAACAGGGCGGCTGGGAGTCCGCGGCGGTCCCGCCGTCATTGCGATGGACGGGTATCCAATACACCAATTGCGCTGTGACGTCGGCATCCTCGAGCACGGTCGCGACCTCGAAAGGCTTGGCCGAGTCGCCGGACTCGGCGCGCACACCGAGGAATCGCGCCACCGTGTCCGCCGTATCGCCCTCGGACCGCGCGATCTCGCCGTCCCAGAAGGCGAGCAGCAGGCTGCTGCGCCGAATCAGCAGATCGATGACGCGGATGCGGTCGGGGCCAAACTGCGCGAGCGGCGAGTCGGGCGCAAGGTCACCCGTGAGCGGCCCCGCCCGCGTTGCCGCCGCCACTTCGAGGGATATTCCGAGATCGAAAGCCGCCTCTGCAAGCAGGGTGCCCAAACCGGACTCGTCGGCCAATAGGACACGAAGTTCCGTATGAGGCAGAAGATCTTTGAGCGAGCGCAACAGCCGCAGGCCATCGGCAACGAGCCTGGGGGTCTGGGTTGCGTCCAGGCCATATTGATGCGCAATGCCGACGATGAACGGCGAATTGCTCGACGTCGGCACGCTCGTCATGGCCTCTTCACGCGGGATCCCGGCGCCCGGATCGAGGCGCATTACGCGCGCGGATCGCGTGGCGGCTTCATCGCGAGAAGGGTGCATTATGTCCAATTCGAGCACCTTGGGGTATGCGTGCGGCTCTCGGCAGCATATGGCCGAACCTCGAGTTTCAGTCGAACACCACGCGCGGCAGATAGCATGAGACGACCCAATTGGGTCGGTCGACGATCTCACTGATGCGCATCTCCGCGCAGACGCTGCAGAGCATGTAGGCATTCTCGGCGCTCAAGCCTTGTTGCCTGCCGAGCAGATCGATCATCCCGCGGACGGCATTCTTGGCCGCTTCCATGAGGTCGGGTCCGATGCCGGTCGTGACCTCGTAGCCTTTGGCGTCGACGTGGCGTGTGACGGGACCGTGGGTCACGAAACGCGGGAAGCGCAAATTTGCGCCTTTGACGAGATCGAATCGCGCCGTCACGCTCATCGGCGATTCGATCGCCGTGCCGCAGACCTCGCCGTCGCCCTGCGCGGCGTGGGTATCGCCGAGCGAGAACAGCGCGCCCGCAACCTGCACCGGCAGGTACAGGTCGACGCCGGTCGTCAGGTCGCGGATGTCCATGTTGCCGCCCGCCGAGTGCGGCGGAATCGTGCTGTGCTTGCCGGGTGCGGCGGGAGCGAGGCCGATGGTTCCGCAAAATGGCTTCAAGGGTACGCGCGCGCCCGGACCATAGACGGCGGGGGTCGCGAAGGTCTTCTCATAGGTCCAGATATTCAGGGCGGCGTCGGGAAAGTCATCGGCCAGGAGTCCGAACCCCGGAACGATCGCCGTCCACGCCCAACCGGAGGGATCGAAACTCAGCAGCGTCACCCTGAGCGCATCGCCGGGCTCCGCGCCGTCGA
>Ga0302319_10004636_pt1 | contig 28104 bp, 26 predicted proteins | sample Bog_T0_2_FD_203319 | JGI IMG/M metagenome (GOLD analysis project Ga0302319, IMG submission 203319) | Peat permafrost microbial communities from Stordalen Mire near Abisko, Sweden - Bog_T0_2 | ecosystem: Environmental > Terrestrial > Soil > Wetlands > Peat | place: Sweden: Abisko, Stordalen Mire... | reverse complement strand
CCGAGCACATCGAGCATGGCTACGAGAAGAAAGGTGTCAGCACGAAGACGGCGGAGGAACGAGCATGGGCGACCGTCAACAAGGTGACGGGCGGCGGGAGGAAGAAGGGCGGATCGGGCAGGCGCAAGCTCGCGGCATAGCGCTGCGTCATTGAAGGCCTGTTGACCCTCGCGGCCTCGGCTGGGAGGATGGGCGCCGATGACATCGCCTGAAATTCCCGCCAGCGGAGGCCTGAAATCTGTCGAAGTTAAGAGGCGCCACATCTTGCCCAAGGCCCTTGCAGTGGGTCTGGTTGCCGGACTGGTGGCGTCGGCCTTTCGGAAGGCGCTCCAGTTTTGCGAGCTCGGCAGGATCAGGTGGATCGAGGGGCTGCCCAAGTGGGAGGGCCTGGCACTGGCGGTGGGGCTGGGTGCCCTGGGGAGCGGCACCGGTCTTTGGCTCGTGCGCCGGTTTGCCCCCGAGACGGCCGGCAGCGGCATTCCCGACCTGAAGAGCGTTGTCATGGGCGAAAAGGAGCTGCGCTGGAAGCGCGTGCTTCCAATCAAATTCATCGCAGGCGTCGTCGGGATCGGCGGCGGCCTCACCCTTGGTCGCGAGGGGCCGACCGTTCAAATGGGCGGCGCGACCGGCCTGATGGTGTCGGGCTGGTTCAGGGTGAAGCAGGGCGAGGGCGAGCGGAAGGCCCTCATAAGCGCCGGCGCGGCCGCCGGACTTGCGGCCGCATTCAACGCCCCGCTGGCCAGCCTCATATTCGTCATCGAGGAGCTTGCCGGGAGCTTCACTCCCGTCCTTTTCGTGGCCTCTTTCCTTGCCGCCGTGAGCGCCGACGTCGTTTGCCGGGTCGTCACGGGGGAGACGCCGGTCTTCGCCATGAAGAACGCCCCGGTCCCGCCCATGAGCGAGCTGCCGATTGCGGTGCTCATCGGCGTTTTGGCGGGCCTCCTCGGCGTCGTGTTCAACAAGGGCCTTATCAAGAGCCTCGACTTGTTCGATCGGCTGCGCTCGGTGCCGCCCTTTGCGGTGGGTGCAGGCGTGGGCGTGCTGGTTGGCCTCGCAGCCTGGATCTATCCCGGCATGAGCGGCTCCGGGGCTCTCCTGACCGACCGCGCCATGTCGGGTGGCATAGCCCTGAAGTGGATGCTCGTCCTCCTTATAGCCCGGTTCTTCCTGACCATGGTGAGCTACGGCTCCGGCGCCGCCGGAGGCATCTTCGCGCCGCTCCTTGTCCTGGGGTCGCTGGGGGGTCTCGCCGTGGGTGCCGGCATCCACGACCTCTTTCCCGGCCTCGCGATCTACCCGGAGACCTTCGCGGTCATCAGCATGGGGGCCATTTTCACGGCGACCGTGCGCGCGCCGCTTACCGGCATCGTCCTCATGATCGAGCTCACGGGGAAGTACGACTTCATGCTGCCTCTGCTCGTCAGCTGTTTCGCGGCGTACGGCGTGGCGGAGGGCCTTCGCGACATGCCGATCTACGAGGCGCTGCGCGAGCGCACCCTCCACAAGTCTTCGTTGGCAGCCGCGCGGAACCCGGCTCCCTAATCGGGCCGCACGAGGTTGAAGCGGTCCCTCGTGGTGGCGTAGTCCTCGCCGCCCAGGCGGCCGACCAGGTCCAGCTTGGCGGCATCGGGGAGCCCGCCTGGCCCGATGACCGAGTCGGCGATGTGGGCCATGAGGATCCTTCCGAAGACGACATTGGCCGCAATTGGGCCCCCGCCGATCTGCACAATGCGGTCGAGGCGGCATTCGAAAGCCACGGGTGAGCCGGCCACGCGGGGCGGCCTGACCTTCTCGGAGGCTATCGGCTCGATCCCAAACTTGGAGAACTCGCTCTCGCCGTAGGGCAGGCTCGCGGCGGTTTCATTCATGGCCGCCGCCGCGGGGTGCGTGACCAGGTTGACCACGAACTCCGGCACGGCCTCGATGTTCCGGAGCGTGTCCTTCTTCTTTCCCTCGCGCGTGTTCACCGGGACGAACATGAGGGTGGGGGGATTGGCGGTGATCCCCTGGAAGAAGCTGAAGGGGGCGAGGTTCGTCACGCCCTCGGCGCTGATCGTGGACACCCACGCGATGGGCCGGGGAATGATCGTGTGCGTCATCCACTGGTAGGCGTTCCTGGGCGAGATGGATGAGAAGTCGATGAGCATGCAGCGTCGTAAAGCCGCGGTCGCGGCTAGGCGAAGGTAAACGACAGCGGGGACAGCGCCCCGTTCCTCAGACCGAGCAGAGGGCCACCGCCTGCGCGAGCGAGGTCATCGGGTCGCGGACAGGCACGAACTCCTGCGCGAGGTATCCGCGGAAGCCCGTGTCACGGATCGCGCGGGCGATCATCGGGTAGTTGAGCTCCTGCGTGTCGTCGATCTCGTGGCGCCCGGGGACGCCGCCCGTGTGGTAGTGGGCGATGTACTGGTGGTTGTCGCGGATCGTGCGCACGACGTCGCCCTCCATGATCTGCATGTGGTAGATGTCGTAGAGCAGCTTGAAGCGGTCGGAGCCCACGCGCTTTACGAGCTCGACGCCCCATGCCGTATGGTCGCACATGTAGTCGGGGTGGTTCACCTTGCTGTTGAGGAGCTCCATGCAGACGGTCACGCGACGCTTCTCCGCGGTGGCCATCATCTGCTTCAGCGCCACCGCGCAGTTCTCGATTCCCTGCTCGTCGGGCATGCCGCCCCGGCTGCCGGAGAAGACGATGACATTCGGAAGGCCCGCGTCGGCGACGGCGCCGATACGCTCGATCATCCCTGGCACCATGACAGCATGGTTCTCCAGCCGGTTAAGGCCCTGGGGTATCTTCGTCACCCCCATGGCCATCGCGCAGGTCAGGCCCTGCTTCTGGACGACGGGCCACTCGCTTGGCTCCAGGAGCTCGACGGACTCGAGCCCGATCCGCTTCGAATTGATCGCAAGCTCCTCGAGGGGCATCTTGCTGTAGCACCAGCGGCAGACCGAGTGGCTGAAAGTTCCGGGACCCGGCGTGGCCGCAAGGGGCTTTGGGTCGTCGGCGCGCATCTTTGGGAGTGCGGCTAATGCTGCGGTGCTGGCGAGTGCCTTGATGGCGTAGCGGCGCGTGATCTCCATGTTCGGTCCGGGGCTGGGGGTTCTCCTGTCGACTGGGGCTGCTCTTGGTTTGGACTCAATGTCGGGGCTCGTCGAGCACGGCCTTTGGGAGTCACTCCGAGGGCACGGTCGTCAGGTGCCAGAGCCGGCAATAGGGACAAAGATAGGCCTTACGCTGGCGCTCGACCCCCGCGATCATGGCGGTGTCCAAGGCGTCCCCCTGGGTCTTGTAGCGCCTTTTCCTCAGGCACCTGAGCTCCCGCTCGCTCTTTGTCGGCTCCTTCATGTCGGCTTCGGAAACCCTGCGCGTCCCGGTGCAACGCGATGATAGCCGGGGGCATGCGCTATATTCATCGTGTTGGCCCAAGATCGGCCCGGTGGCGCGATCCGTCAAAGCGTTTTGGAAAAGGGGGCAAAGGGAACCATGGCCCGGCGGGCGTTACAGTTAAAGCAACACAGCACAGCTCAACGCCCTGCGACGCAGGACACATCCGGAATGACGACCATGAAATCCCAATACCCACGCCTCGCGACCCTCTTCGCCGGCTCAATCCTCTGCCTCATTGCGGCTGGCTGCACCAAAACGGCGACGGTTGCCACGGCCCCCGCTGTTTCCCCGACCCCGGCCGCGGTGACGCCGAGCGCGGCCGTCGTGGCCCAGCCTGTGCCGGCACAGGCGACACCGATACAGGGCCCGTCCGCGCCGGCGCCAGTGACGAAGACCTCGGTCGCAATCCCGACCGTCCCGTTCCAGGCGGACCAGGCCTCGGTCTCCTGGGCCTCCATCAAGGACTACACCTTTGACCAGCGATCGAGCTTTGTCTCGGGCGCCTCGATGCTTGAGGCGCAGCTCGGCAACCAGATCTCGCAGCTCAACACGAAGCGCGCCGCCCTTCCCTCAACCGTCGACACCAAGGACTGGGACTTCGAGATGAACAACCTCATCGAGGACCAATCCTTCTTCAAGTCGATGGTCGACGAGGCGTCGCGCACGACCCCGGAGTTCTGGGACCAGGAGAAGGACAAGGTCAACGCCGCCTGGCAGAAGGCGGAGGACCAGTTCGACAAGGTCAGGACGTCGACGACGTTCTGAGCCCGGCCTAGAGCATCGGCGAGAGGGGCCGGAGCGCCGCCTCGAGGAATTTCCGGCTGAACGGGCGCTTCGCGAACACCGCCGGGTCGATCTCCTGGCAGAGCGCGAAGTCGTGCTCGAGTATGCGCGAGAGCTCCATGTTCCGCTCGGGGGAATGGGAGAGGATGTTGAGCTCGAAGTTGAGCCTCATGGAGCGGTAGTCCAGGTTCGCGGACCCCACCATGGTCCAGCAGTCGTCGGACAGCATGACCTTCGCGTGGTTTATGCCGACCGAGTATTCGAATATCCGCACCCCCGCCGCGAGAAGCTGGCCGTAGTAGGAGCGGCCCACGTCGACCAGGAGCGGATGGTCGTTCTTCTCCGAAATGAGGAGCCTCACCTCGACGCCGCGCAGAGCGGCGAGCTCGAGGGCCGAGAGGATAATGTCGTCCGGGACAAAGTAGCCCGTGGCGATCCATACCCTCGTGCTGGCCTCGTTGAGGAGGCTCACGATCGTCTTTGAGATCGGCTCGTTGCGCCGGTCGGGGCCGCCGAGGACCACCTGGACCGGGTGCTCGGCGCGGCCGCCGAACCTCAGGAAATAGGTCTCGGCGGAGATCTTCTCGCCCGTGGCGAAGAACCAGTCGTCGGCGAACACGTCCTGAAGTTCGTTCACCACCGCGCCCTCGGTCTCGACCTGAACATCCCTCCAGTGTCCGAGCGCCGCGTCCAGTCCCTCGTACTCGCGCCCGATGTTCATCCCGCCGACGAAGGCGACGGCCCCGTCCACGATCTGCAGCTTGCGGTGGTTCCTCAGGTTGAGGAAGAAGCGGTTGCGCTTCGGGTCCAGGCTCTGGAACCACGAGAATTGGCCGCCAGCGGCGCGCAGGTCCTTCAGCGCGCCCTCGTTGAAGCCGTGCGAGCCCACGCCGTCCAGGAGCAGCCGCACGACGACGCCGCGGCGGGCCGCCTCGGTCAGGAGGATGAGAAACCTCGTGCCTGTCTCGTCCGGGTTCCAGATGTAGAACTCAAGGTGGATATGGTGCCGTGCCCCGGCGATGCGGCGCGCCAGCGCCTCATAGAAGTCGGCGGAGTCCCTGAGTATCCTGAGGCTCGCGGCTGACGAGGAGGGGAGGTGGTTCACCCGCGAGAGGAGCTGCAGGAACTGGCGGTCCCTTGGCGCGATTTGGCGCAAGAGGGCGGTCGTGCCCTCGTCGGTCGTCCCGGCCTGGTGCGCCTGGCGGCTGACACGCGTGGAATAGAGGCTTCGGCGGCGAAGACGCCGGCGCTTCAGCCTGTCGGTGCCAATCGCCAGGTAGACCAGGGCCCCGAGGAACGGAATGAAGATGATCGCCCAGAGCCACGCCAGCGTCGCCGAAGGGCGCTTCTTGAGCAGCAGCAGGTGCGGTATGAACGCCCAGGTGGCGAAATAGCAGAGGATCAGGGCGATTTTCATTCGATGGGGCGCCCGGGGTGGGGCGGGATCGCCCCCGCGACCCGCCCAAGCGCTGGCTCCGGTAACCCTAGACCCGCACCGAGGGGTCCCGGTTCAGGCATTCTGCATGCTTTAATCCAAGAAGGACGAGCTCGGGAACCAGTTCATCAAAGATCTTCTCCTCCTCCAGCATCCGCGCGAAACCGCCGGTTCCCACGACCTTGGGTTTCAGGCCGGCAAACACCTCGGCGGTCAGTCCCGCAACGATATGCCGGATGGCCCCGGTGTGCCCGTGGTACAGGCCGGACTGGATGCTCTCGACAGTCGAGCGGCCGAGGATCGCCTCGGGGCGCGCGATCTCGACGCGGGGAAGCTTGGCCGTGCGGCTCGCGAGCGTCTCGGCCGAGACGCCCACGCCCGGCAGGATGACACCGCCCAGGTAATCCCCCGTGGAGGTGATCACGTCGAAGGTGGTTGCCGTCCCGCAGTCGACGACGATCAGGTTCTGGGAGGGGTGCCTCTGCGCCGCCGCGATGGCACCGGCGATTCTGTCGGCCCCGACCTCGAGCGGGTTCCTGTAGCGGACCTTGAGGCCCGTCTTGACGCCCGCCTGGAGGACGAAGGGCTCCTGCTCAAAGTACTGCTTGCTGGCGCCGCGTACGGGATGAAGCGCGGCGGGGACGACGGAGCAGATGGCCACGCGGCTTACCGAGCGCGGGTCAACGCGGTTCTCCCTGAGAACCGAGACCAGGAAGATTCCCACCTCGTCCGTCGATCCCAGCGGCTGCGTGGACTTGCGGAACTGGCAGAGGAGCCTGTCGCCGTCAAATACGCCGCCGTGGATCTGTGTGTTTCCGATGTCGAGACAGAGGAGCATGGGAGGTCAGGGGGTCATGGCCTCGGCCGCGGAGGCCTCGGCGAGGAGGGACAGCAGGGCATCGGCCAGGCCGGTACGCGTGGCGCAGTGCGTGGCGGCGCCGTCCCTGGAGTATATCGTCGAGGGGAAGTCCTCTTCGCTCGACCGCTCGGCGAGGTCGTTGTGGACAAGGAGGTCGGCGCCAGAATGGGCGAAGAGCGCGGCCACGGCGTCGGAGGCCGCGTCGGCGCCCGCGCCGTTCGTCAGTTTGAACGCCACGACGGTGATCGCCTTGTTCGCGCTGTGCCCGCGCAGTCCGTCCACGAGCTTGGGGTTCGTGCGCAGGTGGATGACGGGCGCCACCGCCGAGCCCAACTTTGACGGCGGCACGGACTGGGGGACGCCGCCAACCTCGATCCTCGCCACGGAGAAGTCGCTGACCGCCGCGGCGTGAACCACCGCGTCAAACGACTCGGAGGAGAGCAGCATCCGCAGCGAGGCATCGAGCTCGGCGAAGGACTCATAGAGCTCCTCGCGGCACTCTGTCGCCGCCTTGGAATTGCGGGACCGCAGGAGGACGACGTCGTGGCCGGTCCGCGCAAGGCGCGACGCGATGAGGGTGCCTGTCCTCCCGGTGCTCCGGTTCGAGATCACCCTGGCGCCGTCAATGGGCTCCGCCGTCCCGCCGCTGGTCACGAGCACGCGCAGGCGGCGCGCCGGACGCGCGAGCGAGGCCTCGATGGCGGCCACGACATCCGCAGGCTCCGCGAGGCGGCCCTCGCCGACCTCGCCGCAGGCCGTGCGGCCCTCGCCGACGGAGATGAATTGCACTCCCCAGCGCCCGAGCTTCTCCACGGAGTCCTGCGTCGCGGGATGCTGCCACATCGCGGGATTCATGGCGGGCGCAACGAGGAAGGGCTTCGAGCGGTCGTGCGCGAGGAACAGCGCGCCGACAAGGTCGTCGCCAAGCCCCGCGGCAAACTTGTTGAGGGTGTTGGCCGAGCAGGGGCAAACGACGACGGCGTCCGCCCAGCGGGTCAGCTGGATGTGCTCGAGCGCGGCTCCCGGCTCGAAGATGTCCGTCAGGACGCGCTGGCCGGTCAGACCCTCGAGCGTCGCGGGGCCGACGAACCTGAGCGCGGACGCCGAGGCCACGGCGCGCACGCTGTGCCCGGACTGGACGAGGCGCGAGATCGCCTCGCAGGCCTTGTAGCCCGCGATGGATCCCGTGAGGACGAATGCTATCTTAGAGCCGGACATTGTCGATGAGGCGCACATCCTCGAGGCGCACGGCGCCGAGCCTCACGCCGTCGTGGTCCTCGACGTAGTCGACCTTGAAGCCTGCGTCGCACAATGCGGCGCTCGCCGAGGCCGGGTCGGGTGAGCCCCGAAGGATCCTCGGGAATGCGGCTGCCTGGGCGCGCGCGCTGGAGGAGAGCCTGCGGTTGCGGGAGCTCAGCGCGAGGCCGTCCGCGTCGCGGACTGTGGGGCAGGCGACGATCTCGGTCGGCAGGAACAGGGCTCGTGCCATGCCGTCCACGAGCTGCAGCTGCTGGCGGTCCTTCTCTCCAAAGTAGGCGCGGTGGGGGCGAACGAGGTTAAGGAGCTTCAGCACCACGGTCAGGACGCCCTCGAAGTGCCCCGGCCTCTGCGCTCCCTCAAGGCGGGTGCTCAGCACGTACTCCGTCATCCGGTAGCGATAGTCGTCGGCGTAGATCTCCTTCGGCTCGGGCACCAGCACGTCGTCGACCAGGTCGCCCGCGAGCTCGAGGTCGGCGTTCAGCGTGCGGGGGTACTTGAGGAGGTCACCCGGGTCCTCGAACTGCGTCGGGTTGACGAAGACGCTCAGGACCACGCGGTCGTTCTCGGCGCGGGCGCGCTCAAGGAGGGCCCTGTGGCCGGAGTGCAGCGCACCCATGGTCGGCACAAATCCAACGCTGTGGCCCTCCTTCTCGATCCTCATGCGCTCCGCGCGCCACTCGTCCAGGTGTGTGAAGATGGTGGCCACGCTAGAATGCCTCCGACTGCGTCGGGAATTCGCCGGACTTGACGGCCTTCGAGAACTGGGAGGCGCCGTCGCGGAAGACGGAGGCCCCGTCGGCGAACCGCCTCGAGAAGCGCGGCTTGAACTCGGGATTCAGGCCTAGGAGGTCCTGGAGGACGAGCACCTGGCCGTCGCAGCCCGCTCCGGCACCTATGCCGATCGTCGGGATCCTCAGCTTGGAGGTCACCTCCGAGGCGAGGGCGTGGGGAATGCATTCGAGCACCAGGGCGAAGATGCCCGCCTGCTCAAGGGCCGCGGCATCCTCGAGGAGCTGGCCGGCCTCCTCGGGCGCCTTGGCCTGGACCTTGAACCCGCCGAACCCGCGGACCCACTGGGGCGTGAGTCCCAGGTGTCCCATGACCGGTATCCCCGACTCGACCAGGTGGCGTATGACGTGCATGTGGCCCTGGGCGCCCTCGATCTTGACCGCGTGCGCGCCGGCCCGGAGGAGCCCCGCGGCGCAGTCAAGGGCGTGGGCCTCGCCCTTCCGGGCGGCGAGGAACGGCATGTCGGCCACGACGAATTTTCCGCCGGCGCCGCGCACGACCGCGCGGGTGTGCATCTCCATGATCGCTGGCGTGGCGCCGAGGGTGTCCTTCTCGCCGTGGACCACCATCATGGCGCTGTCGCCAACGAGGAGGCAGTCGACCGGCGTGTCGGCGAGGAGGCGCGCGCTCCACGCGTCATACGCTGTCACCATGGCGATCTTCACGCCGGATGCCTTGGCGGCCGCAAAGCCGTCGACGTTCCGGATCAGGGATCCCTGGAGGGATTCGGGGGATTTGAGGGCTGTCACACCGCCTCCGCAGCTTCCCAAGGATGGAAAACCTGCGGACCGGCGAGGGTGGACGAGGGTGCTTTTCGCATGGCGATAAAGCCTGAAGGTCCGAAGGGCATGGGTGTTGTACTTGAGTGTCCGGTCGCGATCGTGTTCGCGCTAGACCCCACACGGATCGTCCATAATGGGCGCCTGCGCAACCCCAAAAAAACCTGTCAGTTGCCCGGCGTGTTCGCCTCGTACTTGTCCCAGTTGCGCAGGAGCTCGTGGGCCACGGCGGCGCTGCTGCGGTACGCGGCCTCCAGGGAGGGGACCGTGCCGAGGGACTCGTCTCCCATGGTCGCAGCGACGTCGGTGCCGGGCGGAGGCATGCAGTAGTTGCTGGCTGAGCGCATGACGAGGACCCGGTTGATGTCCAGGTAGCCCTTGGCCGCCATGCGGGTTAGGGTGCCGAGGTAGTCCTGGGCCTCCATGGAGGTGGTGGCGAATGTGCCCTTGCCGCCGGTCCACGCCCTGACCCAGTCGCGGGCCCACTGGGTGCGCCGGGGCCCGTGCCAGTAGCGCACCGAGCCCAGCGCGTCGCCGATCATGACCTGGGGCGGCAGCTGGGCGTTGGGAAAGCCGACATACTTCGCCCTCCAGGCTTTGAGTGCAGGGGAATCGGGAAGCTCCACTCCCTTCGAAACCTGGTAGGCCCAGTGGACGAGCTTCTTGTTCAGGGGATACACCATGGTGTACTGGAGGGTCGCTCCGCCCCAGCCGCCGTTGGTGGTGCCGCCGGCCGTCGGAAGGACGCCGGGGGTGTTGGTGCCGATGGCGAAGAGCCCGTAGGGCCAGCCCGGCGGGTCCTCGTGCTCGTCGATCTCCCGCATCGCGTCCCCGTCGACGACGTTCTCGGCCCAGACGGCGCTCCCCATGGGCCCGAACGCCGGGTCGATGCCCGCGATACCGTTCACGATCCAGTAGGTGTGGCTGAGATCCAGCTGGGGATCGAGGCAGAGGGCCATTACGAGCTCGCTCGCGGGCACGGGCGTCATGTCGGTGTCGCGGGTGTTGCCGCCGACTTCCGCATACAGGCCCTCGGCATTGTAAAGGAGGGCATGGGAGGCGCCCGGCACGGTGATCTTTCCCGTCAGCTTTTCCCGCTCGACCCAGAACTGCAGCTCGCCCGGTGCGTCCCCGGTGTCGTCGCCGACCTCGAAGCCCGCGAGTGCTATCACCTTGATCGGTATCTTCTCGGACGCCCTGGCGAGAGGAGCGACGCCGGCGAGGACGAGGAGCGACAAAGCAAAGGGCGTGATCTTCATGCCTTCGGGGTAGCACGAGGGGTGCCACGGGGGGAGCATTTCACTCGCCTCGCGTTATTGGCATGGGCTCTAGTAGGGGACACCACCCTTGAAACGATTCAGCAGCGAGGCGCGCACCCTTCAGTGGATAGACCGGCGGATCGGAGCGCCGATCTGCTTCCTGCTGACCTTGCTCCGGAAGCTCGAGGGCCTGTTTGGGGCGCCCGGGCCGGTGGCGGTGAGAAGCATCCTTTTCCTAAAGCTTGCCGAGCAGGGATCGACCGTGCTCGCCCATGCCGCGGTCACCCGGGCCGTGGCGAAGGTCGGACGGGACAATGTGTACTTCCTGGTCTTCGAGGAGAACCGTTTCATCGTGGATGTCATCGGGCTCGTGCCACCCGGCAACGTCTTCACCATAAGAACCGGATCAGCCTGGGCGATGGCGACAAGCGCGCTTCGCGTGATCTCGGCAGTGCGCCGCAGGCGGATAGACGCCTGCATCGACATGGAGTTCTTCGCGCGCTTCTCGGCCGCGATCGCCTTCGCGACGGGAATCCCGACACGCGTGGGTTTCCACGTGTTCTTCGGGGAGGGACCCTACCGGGGAGACCTGATGACGCACCGGCTGCTCTACAATCCCCATCTCCACACGAGCCGCGCCTTCACGGGCCTCGTCATGGCGCTGGACTCGGACCCGGGTGCCTTCCCCACGTTCGGGGTCGTCCCGCCGGAGAGCCCGCCGCTCCCTGTCTTCCAGCCGGCGCCGGGCGAGGTGGCCGAGGTTGAGTCCATCCTGAGGCAGGCCGGCATCCCGGAGGGCGCGCGGCTGGTCATCCTGAACGCGAACGCGAGCGACCTGCTTCCGCTCAGGAAGTGGGACTCCGCGAACTACGAGGCGCTCGCGAGGCGCTTGCTGGCGGAATTTCCGGACCTTTGGATCGGCTTCGCGGGCTCGCCCGAGGAGGAGCCGAGGATAGCCGAGATTGCCCTCGCCGTGGGTTCGGACCGCAGCGTGTGCCTGGCGGGAAGGACCACGCTTCGCCAGCTCTTGGTCCTCTTCGGGCTCGCCGAGGTCCTGGTGACGAACGACAGCGGCCCGGCCCACTTCGCCGCGCTGACGACAATAGACGTCGTCGCGCTCTTCGGTCCGGAGACGCCGCTCCTCTTCTCGGCTCCCGGGCCGCGCAATCACTCGCTCTGGGCCGGCATCGCCTGCAGCCCCTGCATCAACGCGTTTAACAACAGGCAGACCGCGTGCCGCGACAATGTCTGCATGAAGACGATCACCGTCGAGCAGGTGCTGGGCAAGGTGCGCGGGATCTACCGCGCCCGGGTCCGCGCGGCCTAGATTGCGCCGCGCACGCGGAAGGACACGGCGTGGGGGGAGGGGAGCTTGTCGGGTATGTCGATCACGAGGCCGGACTGGTCCTGCTTCCAGGTGACCGGACCATCGTGGCCGACGAGCTCGACGCCCGTCACGCGGCCGACCCGGAGCTCAGTGTCCACCGCCAGCGAGCGGATGGTCGTGCGGAAGCTCGGCTGGCCCATGACGAAGGCATAGAGGATTCCGTCCTTCGTCGTGAACCGCACGTCGGTCGCGTCGAACGGGCGCCTCTGGTTCTCGTTGAAGGCCTTTTCGCTCTGGTCGGTCTTCTGGACCGTGACTCCCTCGCCGAAAATCTTCCAGGGGCGCGAGCCGTGGATGCCCTCGCTGTTGACGGCCATCCACTCGGTGATGCCCGCGACGACGTCGAGCTCCTCGGGGTCCGGCATCCCGCTCGCGGGAAGCGGGACGTTGAGCATCAGGTTCCCGTTCTTGCTCACGATGTCCACCAGCATGTCGACCACCATCTTCGGGGTCTTGTAGGTCTTGCCGCGCCTGTAGTGCCAGTCTCCGATGCAGGTGTCGGTCTGCCACGGGCGGGAGAGGATGTTGTCCAGGACGCCGCGCTCGCGGTCGAGGACGCAGAGCCCGCTCTCGCTGTCCTGGTTGCGCTTCGAGAAGTAGATGGCCTCGTTCTTTCCGCCGTTCCTGCGGATGCTCGTGTTGTAGAGGTGCGACACGATGGAGTAGCCGTACTCCTGGAAGGGCAGGGAGCCGTCCGAGTAGAGGAGGTCGGGCTCGTGCTGGTCGATCAGGTCCGTGATCCGGTCGTGCCAGTGGCGCTTCCACCAGTTCGGGATCTGGTCCTCGTTCCAGGGCAGGTCACCCGACCAGACCTCGTCGGAGTCGACGTAGAGGTCCTTCGTCTCGGGGGCCGCGCCGTCATAGGGCACGCCAGCCAGGGGGCCCGTCTTGTCGCTTCCGTGCGAGACGGAGTACCACTTGTACGTGATCCAGAGGTGCTCGCTTATCGCGAACTTAAGGCCCGCGTCGCGCACGGCCTTGCGCCAGGCGCCGACGATGTCGATCTTCGGGCCCATGTTGGCCGCGTTCCACCGGTTGTGCTTCGAGTTCCAGAGGTCGAAGTTGTCGTGGTGGACCCCCATCGTCATGAAGTACCGCGCACCCGCCTTCTTGTAGAGGTCGATGAGGTGGGCCGGGTCGAACTTCTCCGCCTTCCAGAGCGGGATCGTGTCCTTCATCCCGAACTTCGAGGGATGGCCGTAGTGCTCGACGTGGTAGTTGTACTGGTCCGAGCCCTGGATGTACATGAAGCGGGCGTACCAGTCGCCGAACTCCACCGCGGACTGCGGGCCCCAGTGCGCCCACATGCCGAACTTTGCGTCCCTGAACCACTCCGGTACCTGGTAAGTCTGCAGCGATGCGCGCGTGCCCTTGAAGGGGCCGTCCTCGGGCTCGATGCCAGGGGGAAGCCTGGAGGCGGGGTCAAGCTGCGGGGCGAAATCCGGAGTCGCCCCGCGAAGCCCGATGGCCGGGATCGCACCGGCCATCAGTCCCAGGGCCTGCCTGCGCGTGAATTTCATGGGGGGAAAGATCAGGAGCCCGGCTTCAGGCGGTAGAGCACCACGTCGTGGGAATCCAGCATGGCGACATGGGGGTCGTTCTGCGTGCCCTCGGCCTTGCCGGCCCAGACGTTCGTCACGTCGTAGTACTGCTCGGTGAGGAACGTGAGCTCCTTCATGTTGAGCGAGAGGCTGGCGGGCTTGTCGCCCGTGTTGAGGACGGCAATCGCCCACTCCTTGTTCGAGAGCTGCTTCGCCCAGATCTCCTTGTCGGGGTCGACCCTGTAGCGGAAGCCCTCGTGGCCGGCGCTGTCCTGGTCGATCGCGATCACGGCCTTGTTGGTGAGGATAGCCTGGATCTCCGGGGTCATCGTGCGCACGTCGTTGCCTGCGATGAGGGGCGAGGCGATCATGCACCACATGCTGAAGTGGCCGCGCGACTCGGCGAGCGTCAGGCCCTTGGCGCCGACCTCGAGCATGTCCGCGTCGTTCCAGTGGCCGGGGCCGGCGTACTGGTCCAGCCCCACGTTCATGTCCAGGAGGGTCTTCCAGCCGTGCTCCCACTTGTTCTTGCCGCTCGCAATGTAGCCCGGGCCGATGTCGCCCGTCGTGCGCCAGAGGTGCCCCACGGGGGCCGCCCACAGCCAGGGCTGGTTCTGGCCCCACTCGCAGAGGCTGAAGATGACCGGCCTGCCCGCGGCCTTGAGCGCATCGCTCATGATGCGGTAGGTCTCCGGGCCGTTGGCGGTACCGTGGTCGCACCAGTCGTACTTGAGGTAGTCGATGCCGCAGGAGGCGTAGTAGCGCGCGTCCTGGAACTCGTGGCCGCGGCCGCCCGGGTAGCCGCCGCAGGTCGTCTTGCCCGCGCAGTTGTACATGCCGAACTTGAAGCCCTTGGAGTGGAGGTAGTCGCCTAGGGCCTTCATGCCGCTCGGGAACTTGACGGGATCGGCAACGAGGTTGCCGTCGGCATCGCGCTCCTTCTTCGACCAGCAGTCATCGACCACGATGTAGATGTAGCCGGCGTCCCGCATGCCGTTGGCGACCATCGCGTCCGCGGTCTGCTTCACGAGGGTCTCGTTGCAGTCGCCGGCGAAGGTGTTCCAGGTGTTCCAGCCCATCGGGGGCGTGAGGGCCAGGCCCTCGAATTTTTCGGCCCGGGCCACGGAGGCCGCGAGGAGTGTGCACGCAAGGAGACGGTACAGTCTGTTCATCGGGGGATGAGGGGGGTTCGAGGTTCTGCCCCGTGCGGGGCCGGAAAGGAACACTGACTCTGCCCGGGGTGTGACCTAAGTCCAGCCCCGGCTTGGCTACTGCGGCAATTTCGCCTGCACGAGCTTGCTCGCCGCGGCGAAGTCGATGAGGCCCGCGTCGGGGCGCTTCTTGAGCGATCCAATCACCTTGCCCATGTCCTTGCGCGTCGTGGCACCGGATTCCTTGATGGCCTCGGCGACGATTGCGTCCAGCTGCGCCGGGTCCATGGCCTTCGGCAGGTACTTCTCCAGCAGCTTGATCTCCGCGACGTTGGCCGCGATCAGGTCGGTTCGGCCGCCCTTCTCGAACTCGATGTTGGCGTCAGCCAGGTTCTTCACGCCCTTCTTCAGGGTCGTTACGACCAGGGCGTCGTCGATCGGCTTGGATTGGTCCATCGAGGCGCGCTGGACGGTGGCGTCCGCGGTTCGAAGCGACGTCGCCGTGGCTGAGTCCCTGGCCTTCATGGCGGAGACGATATCGGCGCGCAGCTGCTCGTATAGGGTAGGCATCTGCCCATTGGGGGACAAAAACCGCGGCTCCGCAACCCCCTTGCGGGGAATGCTAGTGCGCCGATCGCCAGCGCTCGACGACCGGCGGGAGATCCAGGAGCGAGGTCGCCTCAAAGAGCCGGCCCTCGAGTCCCTTGGGGATCTCGGCATGCTCGTGGCCCCAGGTGATGCGGTAGGGCACGTGCACCCCGCAGCCGCCCAGGTCCAGCACGGGCACGATGTCCGACTTCACGGAATTGCCGACCATCAGGAACCGCTTTGGGTCGATCCCGTGCTTCAGGAAGATGCGCCCATACGCGTGCTTGTCCTTCTCGGAGACAATCTCGATCGCCTGGAAGCGGTCGGCGATGCCCGACTTCCTGAGCTTCCTCTCCTGGTCTCGGAGGTCTCCCTTTGTGATGAGGATAAGGCGGTACGAGCGGACCAGGAGGTCCACGGTATCCTTGGCGCCCGGGAGCATCTCGACGGGATGATCGAGCATCTCCCTGCCGAGGATGATGATCTCGTGGATCTCCTCGGTGCTGATCTTGCCGTCGGTGAGTGCGATCGCGGTTTCTATGGCGGAAAGGGTGAAGCCCTTGATGCCATAGCCGTAGAGCTCGAGGTTGCGCATTTCGGTCGCGAAAAGCGCCTTCTCGACCGTCGCCGATTCATGGTACTTGGAGAGCAGGTGGAAGTACCGCTCGTGCACCTTCTCGAAGATGTTCTCGTTGTGCCAGAGCGTGTCATCCGCGTCGAAGCCGATGCAGTAATCGGTCGTCATCGGGAGGACTCCGGCCTCAGGACTTGGCTCCCCTGCGGAAGCGATCGAGGAATACGGCGACAATGATCACGACTCCGATGATGATTTCCTGGAAATAGTTCGGCCAGCCCATTTGCTGCGAGCCGTTCCTTAAGACAGACATTATCAGGGCGCCGATGATGGAGCCGAGTATGGTGCCCGAGCCCCCGTTGAGGCTGGCGCCGCCGATGATGACCGCCGCGATGATGTCGAGCTCGAGCCCCACGGCGACCGTTGGGTCGCCGAGCCGCAGCCTCGAGAGCTGGAAGAGGCCCGCGAGGCCGAAGAAGCATCCGGCGATCGCAAAGGTGAGGACCTGGAGCCGACGGGTGGGGACACCGCAGAGCCGGGCCGCCGCCTCGTTTGATCCCATTGCGAAGACATGGCGGCCGAAGACCGTCTTGCGCAGGACGAGCGCCGTCAGCACCGCGAGGGCGACGGCCACCCATACGCCTGCCGGCAGCGCATGGCCCTTGGGATCGAGGGTGGTCATCCACGTGTTGATGGGGGAGGCGTCGTAGCTCACGGTCTGATTGTCCGCCAGCCACTTGGCCATTCCTCGGCATATGCCGAGCATGCCGAGCGTGATGATGAAGGAGGGCATCCTGAGGCCCGCGACGGCCGCGCCGTTGAGCAGCCCCACTAGGCCGCCGACGGCGATGGCCGCTGCGGTCGCAGAGAAGGGTCCCCATCCGTGCTGGATAAGGAGGGCTGCGGCGACACCCGTCAGCGCGACGGTCGAGCCGACCGATAGGTCAATCGCGCCACTGACGATGATGAGGGTCATTCCCAGGGCACCGATCGAGACGATGACCGTCTGCGTGAAGATGATCTTGAAGTTGTGGTAGCTGAGAAAATACGGCCGCGTCTCGACGGGCAGGGCGAAAAGCGCGATGACGAGGATCAGCCCTATGAACGGGCCACCCTTCGCGAGGATTTTCCTTAGCGTGTGTGTCATGTCCTAGGAGGTCCCGACGGCATACCCAAGGAGCTCGTGCTCCGACCACTCCGAGCGGGGCTTCACGACCACGAGCTCACCGCGGCGCATGACTCCTATCGTGTCGCAGAGCCCGAGGAGCTCGGGCAGGTAGGAGCTGACGATGATGACGGTCTTTCCGGCCGCGGCCAGCTTCCCGATGATCTCGTAGATCTGGGCCTTGCTGCCGACGTCGATCCCGCGGGTGGGCTCGTCAAGGAGAAGGATGTTCGCGGGATGCTCGAGGAGGCGCGCGAGGGCGACCTTCTGCTGGTTTCCGCCCGAGAGTTCGCCCGCCGGCTGGTCTGCGTCGCGGCACTTGATCGCGAGTTCCACCGTCCAGCGCCTTGCCGCGGCCATCTGGCTGTCCCGGCTGATCCAACCGAGTTTCCCGAACGCACCCAGCTTGGTGAGCGTGATATTGTCACGGATCGGCTGGTTCAGCATGAGGCCCTCCTCCTTGCGGTTCTCGCTCAGGAACCCGAGCCCCTGGCGCCACCGCGAGGCGGGCGAGGCGGAGCGGCTCTCCTCGCCGTGTATCGCCACGCTTCCCGAATCGGCATCATCGAGGCCGAAGATCGTGCGCAGCAGGTCCGTTCGGCCCGCACCGATGAGGCCCGCGAGCCCGAAGATTTCCCCCTGCCTCACTTGGAACGTCGCAGTCTGGAGGCGCGGCTGTCTCTCGAGCGCCGCAGCCTCGAGGACAATGGCTCCCATCTGCCTCTTGGTTCGAGGGTAAAGGTCGGCGACGGGCCTGCCCGTCATCATGGCGACCAGCTTCTCGACGGTGGCCTCCCTCATCACGCCCGAGCCCACGGCCTCTCCGTCCTTCAAGACTGTGTAGCGGTCACACACCCGGCGGCATTCCTCCAGGAAGTGGCTGACGTAGATCACACTGACACCCTGTTTCTTCAGGCGGCCAATGACCTCGAAGAGGCGCTCCGTGTCCGCCTTGGTGAGGCTGCTTGTCGGCTCGTCCATGATGAGGACGCGCGGCTGGATGAGGAGCGCGCGGGCGATCTCAATTACCTGCTGCTCCGCGATCGTGAACTCCCCCGCGAGCCGTTCCTGGGGGAAATGCTCGTATCCCAGCGAGGCCAGGGCGCCTGCGGCGCGCCTCCTAGATGCGGCGGTGTCGATCCACCCGAGGGAGGACGACTCGGAGCCGAGGAGGATGTTTTCACGGACGGAGAGGTGGGGGGCCAGGTTGATCTCCTGGTAGATCATCGCGACGCCAAGCGAGCGGGCCTCGGAGGGCCCGTCCGGGCGGTAGGGGCGGCCGTCGAGCTCCATGCTGCCCTCGTCGGCCGTGTGCGCGCCGCTCAGGATCTTCAGCAGCGTGCTCTTTCCCGCGCCATTCTCGCCGATCAGGGCATGCACCTCGCCCTCGGACACCTCAAGGGAGACCGACTTCAGGGCCTGGGTTGCGCCAAAGGCCTTTCGGACTCCCTCGAGTGACAGCCGCATGCCGGGTTTACTTGAGGTACTCCGCGAGCGGCGGGTGGATGAGGGCGTAGACGGCGGGGTCGTCCATTGTTTCCTTGGTGACGAGGCCGACGCCGGTGTCGATCGAGGACTCGACCTTTTTGTGCTGGAGCACCTCGACCGCGGTCAGGACGCCGAGGTAGCCCATCTTTACGGGGTCCTGCACGACGAGCCCCTGGACATCGCCCTGTTTCAGCCCGTCGACCAGCTGCTCGTTGGCGTCAAACCCGACGAACTTCACCTTGCCTGCCATGCCCTGCTCGCGGATGGCGAGCAGCATGCCGCTGGCGGTCGACTCGTTCGGGGCAAAGATGCCGTCGGTGCGCTCGCCGAAGCGGTTGAGGAGGTTCTGAGAAGCCTTGTAGGCCGTCTCCCGCGTCGCGCCGCCGTACTGGTCGGTCGAGATGAGCTCTATGCCCGGGAAATCCGACTTCATGACGTCCATGAACCCGGCCTCGCGCTCCTCCGTGCTGGCCGAGCCTACCTCGTAGCGCAGCATGATGACGCGGCCCTTCCCGCCCAGGAGCTCGCCTAGGCGCTTCGCGCCAATGCGACCCCCCTTGCGGTTGTCGGTGGCCACGGTGCTTGAGGGCTTGCTGGAGAGGAGGCCCGAGTCGATGACGACAACAGGTATGCCGGCGTTGACCGCGTCCTCGACCGGCGCCACGAGCGCGCGGTTGTCGAGCGGCGCCAAGACGATGGCCGACACGCCGCGGCCGACGAAGTTCTCGACGACCTGGATCTGCTGCTCGCGGTCGTCCTCGAGGAGCGGCCCCTTCCAGATGATCGTGACGTCCGTTCCCTTGGCCTTGAGCTCGCGCTGGGCCTTCACGGCTCCCGCGTTGATCGACTTCCAGTACTCGTGGGTCGTCCCCTTCGGGATGACGGCGATCTGGAACTCTTCGGCGCGGGCCTGCGGGGCGATTGAGAGGACGGCAAGGCTGAGTGCGAGGGGTAGGCGCATGGTGGTGGGGGATTGGGTGGCTAGCTTTTGATTTTTTTCCAGACTTTTCCCGTCGGGTAGGAGTAATCGTCGAGGGATTCCGGCTTCATGGTGATGCTGGTGCCGGCCGCAGTCGGGACCGTGTAATGACCGCGGTTCATGACACACGGGTCCTCGAAATGCTCATGGAGGTGGTCGACGTATTCGACCATGCGCCCCTTCAGCGAGCCCGTGACGCAGATGTAGTCGAAAATGGACTCGTGCTGGACGTATTCGCATAGGCCGACGCCTCCCGCGTGGGGGCACACGGGTATCCCGAATTTTGCCGCCAGAAGGTATACGGCCACGACCTCGTTCACGCCTCCCAGACGGCAGGAGTCGATCTGGCAGAAAGATATGGCGCGGGCCTGGAGCAGTTGCTTGAAGATGACCCTGTTCTGGCAGTGCTCGCCGGTCGCGACGCCGATCCCGAGCGGGTCCAGGGCGCGGGCGATCGCCGCGTGTCCGAGGATGTCGTCTGGGCTCGTCGGCTCCTCGATCCAGAGCGGGTGGAGCCCGGCCATCGCCTTCACCCACTCGATCGCCTGGGGCACGTCCCATCTCTGGTTGGCGTCGATCATCATCGGCCGGTCATTGCCGATCTCCTCGCGGATAATGGTGCACCTGCGGATGTCGTCGGCCAGGTCGGCCCCGACCTTGACCTTGAAGCTCGTCCATCCCTCGGCGAGCCCCTCGCGGCACAGCCGGCGGATCTTCTCGTCGGAATAACCGAGCCAGCCGGCCGACGTGGTGTAGGCGGGGTAGCCGGATGCCTTGATCTCGGCCTCACGCTTCGCCCGGGTGGGTGCCATCTTCTCCAGCATCGCGAGAGCCTCCCCGGGGGTCAGCGCGTCCGTCATATAGCGCCAGTCCACCATCTCCACGATCTGGACGGGCGTCATGTCTGAGAGCAGTTTCCAGAGAGGCTTCTTCTCGATCTTGGCCCAGAGGTCCCAGAGGGCGTTCACGACGGCCGCCGTGGCGAGATGGATGACGCCCTTCTCTGGCCCGATCCACCGCAGCTGGCTGTCGCCCGTGAGGTGCTTCCAGAATGCCCCGGGGGCCCCTGTGAATGCCTCAAGGTCCTGGCCGACCACCAATGGGCGCAACGCGTCGACCGCGGCTACGACGATCTCCGTGCCGCGTCCTATCGTGAAGGTGAGCCCGTGCCCGGTGATCCCGTCGGGCCTGTCGGTCCTGACGATGACGTACGCTGCCGAGTAGTCGGGATCGGGGTTCATCGCGTCCGACCCGTCCTTGTCGAGGGAGGTGGGGAAGCGGACGTCGCGGACCTCCAGGGCGATGATCTTCGACATGAATTATTTGCCGGCGCTCCAGCCGCCGTCCACGAGGAGGGAGGTGCCGGTCACCATCTCCGACTCATCCGCCGCCAGGTAAAGGGCTGACGCCGCGATCTCGGCGGGCTTAGCCATCCTGCCGTTCAACTGGGTCGATGCCATGTCCCGGTAGGCCTTCTCCGGGTCGGGATATTCGGCGAGGCGCGCCTTCACGAACGGGGTCTCGACACGCCCGGGGCAGATGCAATTGAAGCGGACACCCTCGTGCGAGTGGTCGAGGGCCAGCGACTTCGTGAGCCCGACGACGGCGAACTTACTGACCGTGTAGGCCAGGCGCTCGCGAACCGCCACGATGCCGCCGATGGAGGCCAGGCTGATGACGCTGCCCCTCTTTCGCTCGAGCATGGCGGGGACGAAGGCCTTGCAGCAGTTGAAAGCACCCCGGACGTTGACGGCAAAGAGTCGGTCGACGTCCGCGGCTTCCGTGGTCCTGATGTCGCCCACGTGGCCGATGCCGGCGTTGTTCACGAGGATGTCGAGGACGGGAAGGCGCTTGGCGAGCGCCGCGACGGCGGCCGCGTCGCTCACGTCGACCGAGGCGGAGTCCGCCTTGCCGCCCGCGGCGCGGATGGCAGCCACCGTGGCGACCGCCTTCGGCTCGTCTCGGTCCACGACCCAGACCGTGGCGCCCTGGCCGGCGAAGCAGAGGGCGATCGCCTCTCCGATGCCCGAGCCCGCGCCCGTTACGAGTGCCGTCTTGCCGTCTAGTCTGAACATGGTGGTTTTCCGGGGATCTGGGGTTCAGCCGAGGCGGTACACCCGCGCGGCGTTTCCGTTGAAAATCAAAGCCTGTTCGCTCTCGGAAAGCGGGGCGAGCAGCTTCTTGGCCATGCCGAGCCACGTGGCATAGGCAGCCGCTAGCTTGACGACCGGCCAGTCGCTTCCGAAGAGGAGCCTCTGCGGCCCGAAGGTGGCCAGGAGATGCGCGACCACGGGCTCGAACCGGTCGAATTCAAGGGCGGCCGTGCCGGCCTCGGTCATGAGCCCCGACACCTTGCAGGACACGTTGGGCAGCTTGGCCATCTCGGTGATGTTCGAGCGCCAGGACTCCAGGATGCTTGAGCGCAGGTCGGGCTTTCCGGCATGGTCCAGGACGAAGGTCGTCCCGGGGCACCTGCGGACGAGCTCGGTGACGGAGGCCAGCTGCGGATGGCGGACGCAGATGTCGAATGAAAGGCCGAGGCGACCGCATTCCTGGACACCCGAGACAAAGGTCGTCGAGAGGCAGAAGCCGGGGTCGGCCTCACCCTGGATCAGGTGACGCACGCCGCGGACGAGAGGCCTCCTCGAAAGCTCCTGGAGGATCGACGACGTGGATCCGCCGGCGTCCATCGGCGCGAACGCGACGATCCCCGAGGTCCTCGGGATCCGGTCGGCGATGGATTCCACCCATTCCACTTCATTCATGGCCGAGCTGCGCTCGCAGTCCGCCTGGACGAAGACCACCCTCGTGGGCGCATCACCCGAGCTCTCGACTCGCAGCTCCTCAGGGCCGTGGGCGGCCGCTATCGCAGGGACCTCCGCCAGCCACGGGTAGCGGCGAAGCGACGGGTCCCAGAAATGGACGTGCGAGTCAGTGAACCCGTGCCCCATGGTCAGTCCGTGTGAAAGACCTCGTCCATCTGCGCCCACCAGGCGCCCGGCTGGCGGGTCGGCAGCGGATCCTGCATCGGCTCCATGATGGACCACCAGCGGCGGGTCTCGATGTCCGTCGCCATGAGCTTCATGTCCGCGTCGTAATCGTCGCCCCAGTACTCGAACGTGCTGAAGAGGACGCTGTCATGGTGGAAGATCGTGTAGTTGCGGATGTTGGAGGCGCTGATGCGCTCGAGCACACCGGGCCACACAGCCTCGTGGTAGCGCTTGTACTCCTCGAACCGCTCGGGCCTAACGCGGATGACCATGCCATACCTCGTGTAGCCCTTGGACGTGTGGTTGTTCTTTTTCATAGGGGAATTGTGACCGCGCCACGGTCGCTCGAAGCGTGGCAGGCCTCGATGACGGCCATGGTGCGCCAGGCGTCCTCGACCGAGGTGGGAAGGGTGGTGGCCTCGCCGGAGGCGAAGCGCATGAGGCTCGCCATGGGGCCGATGAAGGCGTGCGGGAACCACTGGCCCTCGAGAAGCACGTTCGTCCAGGCAGGCGTGCCCTCGCCGAGGATGCAGTATTCCAGTTCATCCGGCCTCCCGCGCGGGTAGTCGAGATTGACGCCCATCCTGACTACGATGGCGCCCTTTGTCCCCTCGAGCTTGAGCGTGCTCTCCTGGTGCCTTCCACCGTACTTGTGGCCGTGGTTTGTCGCGATGTTGGCGCGCAGCACGTCGCCGTAGTCGAACGCAATCGCGGTCCGCGTCGAGGCGAGCTCCATCATCTCGGGGTGCTTGACGGTCTTGCACCAGACACCGGCGGGGTCGCCCAGGAACGAGCGCACGAGGTCCACGTAGTGGATGCTGTGGTAGATGATCTCCATCCTCGGGATGCCGTAGAGGAACTTCCAGATGTGCCACGGCATGGAGCAGGTGACGCGCACGTCCACGTCGTGGAGCTCACCGATCAGGCCACGCGAGACGAGGTCATGGGCGGCCATCATGTTCGGCGCGAACCTGAGCTGCAGGTTCACGGCGGCCTTCAGGCCCTTCCGCCTGCAGATGGCGCGAATCTCGCTCGCCATCGCGAGGTCGAGGCCCAGCGGCTTCTGCATGAGGACCGCGGAGTTGTCGGGTAGGGCCGATAGGATTTCCGCGATGGCGGTCGCGGGGGTGGCGAGGTCGAAGACGGCTCCCTCTGGGGAGGACGAGACGGACTCGCTGAGGCTCGCGCATACGCGCGGTATGCCAAAGTCCCTCGCCACTGCCTGGGCCTTGGCGGAGTCCGTGTCGAAGACCGACGCCACCTTCCACCCGGCCTTCTTGTAGGCCGGCATGTGGGCGTCCCGCACGATGCCTCCGGCCCCAATGCTCACGATCGGCCGCGGGCTGTGCGGCATGTCTGGCTTCTGGCGGAGGGGCGGCGTTAGCATGGCTTCATTGTCCCGGGAGGGGCCGGGTTCGCTGGGGAATATCTGCCCTGATGATAGCGGTTCGCTCTCGAGAGCTTCCACCTAAATCCGCTTCGGTGCGCAGGGCGCTACGTCTTCTGGTGGAAACCGGGGGCGAGGACGTAGAACAGCTGCACGGCCACAATCGCCGCGATGCTGAGGCGGGTGTCCCAGATGCAGAGGGCAGCCCCGGTGCCGTAGAGAGACTGGGCGATGACGATCCTGCGGCAAACAGCGGCGGGAACGGCCGCGGGCGTTTCGGCCTTCAGCAGCTTGTGGCGGTAGGCGTATCCCCACGACGAATAGAGCCCGAGCCCCAGGAGGAAGATGTTCAGCCAGTAGGCGAGGAGGGCCGTTCGGAACGTGTAGAACTCGGCGAGTAACTTCGTCGAGAAGGGCAGGAGCGTCACCGCGAAGAGGAACCCGAGATTGATCCAGGTGAGGTGCCGGTCCGAGCGCTCCAGGTGGTTGATCTGCGTCTGCTGGCCCACCCAGAACATCCCGAGCGTCACGAAGCTCATCAGGTACATGACGAACTGCGGAAGTATGCCCAAGAGCCCGAGCAGGAGGCCATGCTCGCTGTGGACCACCTCAGTCAGCGGCGTGCGCAGGTCCAGCACCAGGAGAGTCATCCCGACCCCGAAGATCCCGTCGCTCAGCGCCGCAAGCCGTTCGGCGCTCTGTCCTGCGAAGATGTCGTAGTTGGTCCGCATCGGCCGCTATTGCGACCCTGCCGAACCCTGTTTCCAACCCCCGCCGAGGGCCTTGTAGAGCTGCACGGTTGCAGTGAGCTGGTTCTTGCGTGTCTGCGCGAGCGAAACCTGCGAGGGGAAGAGGTACTCCTGGGCCTGGATGACCTCAAAGTAACTGGCTTTGCCGGCCTTGTACCTCTGCGTCGAGAGCGTGACGGCCTCCTCGTAGGCATGGACGGCCTTCTCCTGCTTTTCCCGGACCTCGGCCAGCTTCGTGCGGGTGACGAGTGCGTTCGCGACATCCGAGAAGGCGTTGAGGGCGGCCTGCTGGTACTGCAGCTTCGCGATCTCCCACTGCGCCTTGGCCTGGTCGTACTGGCCGTGGAGGCTGCCACCCTGGAAGATCGGGCCGGTCACGCCTGCGCCGATATTCCATAGGGTCGAGTGGCCGGCGGTGATGCTGTTTAGGTCTGGGCTCACCGCACCGAACAGGGCGCTCAGCCCGATCTTGGGAAGGAAGCTTCCGATCGTGGCGCCGATTCCTGCGTTCGCGGACTTGGCGAGCTCCTCAGCCTCGAGGACGTCCGGCCGGCGCTCAAGGAGGCTCGAGGGAAGTCCGGCGGGCACATCGGGCGGAAGCGCCTGCTGGGCGAGGGGAGCGCCGCGCTCGATCGGGCCGGGATTGGCGCCGATGAGGACGCCGATCTGGTCCTCCTTGAGCGTGATCTGGCGCTCGATGTCCGGGATGCGCGCCGCGCTTGTGTCCATCGCGGCTTCGGCCGTCTCGGTGTCCAGGCGGGAGACCACGCCGCCCTCGAGCTGGCGTTTGAAGAGGCGCAGGCTCTCGGCGAAGGAGTCCGTCGTTTCCTTGGCGATCACGAGCTCGTCATCGAGCTCAAGCAGCTCGAAGTACGCGGTCGCGACCTCGGCCGTCAGGCTGACCAGGACCGCGTTCCTGCCGAGGTCGGAGGCGAGGTAGGCGTCCCTGGCGCCCTCGCTGAGGCGGCGCACACGGCCCCAGAGATCGAGCTCCCACGTGGCGCCGAGGTAGCCGTCGAAGCCGTTGCCGGTCGAGCCTCCCCCGGCCGTGTACGGATTGCCAAGGAGCGCGTTGCGCCCACGGTCCGCGTTTCCGGCATAGCCGACGCCCGGGAAGAGGAGGCCGTGGGTCTCGCCGTACATGGCGCGAGCCTGCTCCATGCGCGCGAAGGCGATCCGGGCGTCGAACCCGTTGGATCGGGCCTGCTCGATGAGCCTCGTCAGCGCGGGATCATTGTAGGCGGTCCAGAAGCTCTCGTCGGGCGCCGGATTGTCGGCGGGATTGTCCTGCCCGCGGAAGGCCTGGGGCGCCGCGGTGTCGGGACGCTTGTAGTTGGGCCCGACGGCGCAGCCTGAAAGGAGGAGGGCCGTGGTCAGCGTGGCCGTGCGGCCGAGTGATCGCGGGTTCATCATCAGTGCGTCTCTTTTCCGGCGGCTGTCGCCGAGGCCGCGTGGGCCGCGGAGTGGGGCTTTCCCTTAGTTGCCCACATCTCGATCACATAGAAGGTCACCGGGATGAGGAATATGGCGAGGACGCTGGCCGCGAGCATGCCGCCGATGACCGTCGTGCCCATGACGCGGCGGGCGACGGAGCCCGAGCCGCTGGCAAGCCAGAGGGGCACGCAGCCCAGGATGAACGCAAACGAGGTCATCAGGATGGGGCGAAGCCGGATCCTCGCCCCCTCAAGCGCCGCCTCGAGCAGGGGGACGCCGGCCTCGTAGCGCGACCTCGCAAACTCGACGATCAGGATGGCGTTCTTCGCGGAGAGGCCGATCAACATGATGAGTCCGATCTGCGCGAAGACATTGTTCTCCATCTGCCGCGCAAAGAGCGTCAGGTAGGCGCCGAATACTGCGACCGGAACGCCGAGGAGGACGCTGAAGGGCAGGGACCAGCTCTCATAGAGCGCGGCCAGGATCAGGAACACGAAGACGAGGGACAGGGAGAAGATAGCGGCGGGGGGAATGCCCTCCTTGGCCTTCTGCTCCTGGAAGGACATGCCGATGTAATCGAATCCCATTTCCCTCGGCATCGTCTTCCTGAAGACGTCCTCGAGGGCGGCGTTCGCCTGGTCGGAGCTGTATCCAGGCGCCGCCTGGCCGTTGATCTGGGCGCTCCTGTAGAGATTGTACCTCATCGTGAACTCCGGCCCGAGCCGGTTCTCGACCGTCGTGAGCGCGGAGAGGGGCACCATGGCGCCGTCCTTGTTGCGCACGTAGTAGCTCGAGAGCTTGTCCGGGCTGTCGCGGTACTCGCCCTCGGCCTCGACGTAGACCTGCCACTGGCGGCCGAAGCGGTTGAAGTAATTGACGAAGATGCCGCCCATGTAGCACTGCAGGGTCTTGTAGACGTCGGCGAGGGCCACGCCCTGCTTGAGCACCTTGTCCCGGTCGACCTTGACGAAGATCTGCGGGACGGCGGGCAGGAAGGTGGTCGTGATGTTGGACAGCTCGGGCCGCTTGCGGGCCGTGTCCATGAACTTGGCCACGTTGGAGGCCAAGAAGGCCACGTCCTTGCCGGCGCGGTCCTCGAGGACGAACGTGAAGCCGCCGGCGGTGCCGACACCGGGGATCGCCGGCGGGGCGAACGCGAATGCGCGGGCGTCGGGGATCTTCGCCAGCTCGCGGTTAAGTCGCGCCTTGATGGCCGTGTAGCTGTCGTTGCCATGGGTGCGCTCGGACCACGGCTTGAAATTCACGAAGAAGAATCCGCTGTAGGTGTTGTAGACCGTGCTGAGGAGCGAGAAGCCGATAACGGAGGTGTAGGTCTTAACGCCCGGCGTGTTCTTCATGACTTCCTCAACCTTCGCGGCCACCTCGCTCGTCCTCTGGATGGACGAGGCGTTCGGCAGCTGCATGCCCACGTAGACATACCCCTGGTCCTCCTCGGGCAGGAACGAGGTCGGCAGTTTGGTGCTAAGGGCGTAGGCGAGCCCGGCGAAGATGGCCAAGACGATGAAGCTGATGACGCTCTTCTGGATCAGGTGGCGCGACGCGTTGACGTAGCCTGCCTGCACCCTGCCGAACATCCGGTTGAACCAGTTGTAGAACGGCGTGATCGGGCTCTTATGCTTGCCCTTCGGGCGAAGGAGCATGGCGCAGAGGGCGGGGCTGAGCGAAAGGGCGTTGAACGCCGAGATGACGACGGAAATGGCGATCGTGAGCGCGAACTGCTGGTAGAGTCTCCCCGTGATGCCGGGGATGAACGCCGTCGGCACGAAGACGGCGGCCAGGATGACCGCGATCGCAATGACCGGTCCGGAGACCTCCTCCATGGCCCTCAGCGTGGCGTCGCGAGGGCTCATGCCCTCCTCGATGTGGTGCTCGACCGCCTCGACTACTACGATCGCGTCATCGACCACGAGGCCGATGGCGAGCACGAGGCCGAACAGGGAGAGCGTGTTGACCGAGAACCCGAACACCGGGAACAGCATGAACGTGCCGATGAGCGACACCGGCACCGCAAGGAGAGGGATCAGGGTGGGGCGCCAGCCCTGCAGGAACACGAAGACGACGAGGATGACCAGCAGCAGCGCCTGCCAGAGCGTCTGGG
>Ga0302319_10004635_pt1 | contig 28106 bp, 27 predicted proteins | sample Bog_T0_2_FD_203319 | JGI IMG/M metagenome (GOLD analysis project Ga0302319, IMG submission 203319) | Peat permafrost microbial communities from Stordalen Mire near Abisko, Sweden - Bog_T0_2 | ecosystem: Environmental > Terrestrial > Soil > Wetlands > Peat | place: Sweden: Abisko, Stordalen Mire... | reverse complement strand
GTGTAGTGGGTTATCAGCATTTTGTCTCGATTCCGGCTATGTTGCGTCCCCAGTTGCTGGATACTGCACCGTTTGTGGCGACGACGCGTGGCGCTGCGGTTCAGACGGCGATTGTGAAAGCAGACGCCACGCTGTTTGTGGCGAGCTTTGAGGTTGTGGCCGTGAAGCCGGCGCCGGCATATGTTTGCGAATTTCAAGCAGACGGCGGTAGCACGGTGGCCACGGTGGATTGCGGGAAACACGCGGGTGCGGAATTTACGTTGAGTGTGCTTTTGCCGGCGGCGAAGTTCCCGGCGGGCGGGTATACTATGATCCTGCGGCCCGCTTCTGATTCACACAGTGAAGTCAGCCGCTATTCATTCGCCGTTAGGAACGAGAGTTAGCAGATCATGGTCAATCCGCAGTCAACTGAAAAGCGTTACATTTTCAGCGCGAGCGCTGTTGCGCTTGCCGCTCACATCCGCCGTCCTAAAGATCTACAAATTAAAGCCGTGGCCAGTAGCGACTTACCGGTAACTGGCGGTTTGGCGGAAGGAACATCCAGCCGGCAGAGCTATGGGGATGTTATTTCGTTTGAAAGCGCCTCGACCAGTGCGCAAGGGGATTACGCCGACACGCGCCGCGCGGTGGATTTCACCAACGGCAATTTTGGCGATAACGAACTATCGACGCAGACCTTTGTGGATGCGCGACTGAGTGGATTAAGAATTATTGGTGCGCGCGATCAAGTGGGAGCAACGGGATTTCCCAAACCAGTCACTTTCGTTGCGAAGGATCTTCATGCGCGTTTGGAAAGCACTTCTGATCGGCATACCCCGACTGCGTTTCGCGGGCTGGATGCCGAGTTTCAGGGAATTTCGGTAGACGGTAACGAGTTAATCGTCACGACGGCATCCGCGGTTTGCACTCGCTATCAGACTTACGACGAGTTGGTGAAGGGTTATTCAGACGACAGCGATTTTCGTAAGCAATATGGAGATTTGTTCTATCTGACTGGCCACGAAAAGACTGGCGTGGGCGCGATTCTTTCGAAAGCGTCCGTCCCTGGCGCCGGCGGGCTGATTGTGGGTACGGTTGTCACGAATATCAAGTGGGCTGGCCCGCCTGCGGTAGGTGTCGAGATTCGTGGGAACCGGGTTTTCATTCCGGGCATTGGAACTATTTTCTTCGGCGAGTTTATCTTTGGACATAACTCGCGACGCTTAACCTTGCTACGCTTTCAGCTTGGATCACCAACGGGCGGAGATGGTTCGGCGTGCGATGTGCAGTCTAGCGGTCAAAGTTGGCCGCCCGAAGCTTAAAGTTTCCAAGCTAGTTGTAATCGGCGCAATACTCTTATTCTTCGCGGCATCGTGCGCGCAAAGGCGCGAAGAACAGATTTACCGTTCTGCGAAATCGCAGTATCAACAAGGTCGTTTTGCAGACGCAACGGCGGAGGCGGAGACTGGCTACCAGCTCGCGCGCGACCCGAATTCTGAGTGGCATTGGAAGTTTGCTGTCTTGTTGGCAGAGTTGCGAATACTGAACGGAAAGACTGCGGCGGCCGACGAACTTCTAGGGCAGAATCCGCCCACACAGTTCCATTATCTTGCTCCTCGTTACGAAATGCTGAGGGGCTATTCGCTGGCTCGTCACAAAAAGGCGACGGAAGCGCAAGCGGCGTTTCAACAAGCGATCGCCGATGCGCACGCGGCGAATGATCCAGAAACAGAAGCGGATGCCTGGCTGGGCGCGTCCCGCTATACGCCGGATCAATTCGATGCCGATGAGTTGGCGTTTCGTCACGCGCAGGAATTGGCGGAGAAGAACCATCTACTGATAGAAAAGGCCGAGGCATTGAATGACCGTGGGCTACTGCAGTTTAAGCGCGAACATTATGCCGATGCCATCCCCATACTTGAAGCCGCGCGTGATGCAGCCGTCGAAGCGCACGCTGATTTCATTGGCACGCTGGCATTGAACAATCTGGCGGAATGCTATGAAAGCCTTGGAGATTTGGATCGAGCACTCGAAGCCCAAAGGATCAACATTGAACGGCAGGAACGATTTGGGTTGAAACCTTCGTTGAGTGGAGCGTACTCCGACATGGGAGGAGTGCTAATCAAGCGTGGCGATTTGACTGCGGCCGTCCCGTACCTTCGGCGAGCATTTGATGCGGTGAGTAAGGATGCTCCTGCGCAGTATGCGTTTGCCGCTGGAAGTTTGGCCGATGTGCTTCAGCAAACTGGCTCGCTCGATGAAGCAGAACAGTTCAACCAGATTGCGTTGCAGTTTGTGAATCCGCAAAAGAAGAAAGATTTGGCTACATTCACCAGTACGCAAGCCGCAATTGCGGAGCGGCGCGGTCAGCATGGTCAAGCGATATCTCTCTATCGAAACGTGCTGGAGACGGCGCGCGACATTCCCTCGGTTTTGTGGCAAACGCACGCGGCGCTCGGCCACCTTTACGCGTCGGCAGGAGATTTTAAGGAGGCCGATGCGAGCTATAGCAAAGTGATATCCGTGATCGCCGCAAACCGCGCAGATCAACTCAAATCGGATTACAAGATTACATTTCTTTCGAACTTGATTCGCTTTTATCAGGACTATGTTGCGCTGCTAATGCAGCAGGGCGAATCTGAGAGAGCTTTGGAAATTGCCGATTCCAGCCGCGCCAGCGTTCTCACGGAAGATCTAACAGGTAAGAGCGATCCGAGCCGTCCTACACTGATCGCGCAACTTCGCAAAGCCGCGAAAGCCAGTCGCAGCGTTTTTCTTTTCTATTGGTTGGCTCCCAAGCAGTCTTATGTCTGGGCCATAACGGCCAGTGCGTGCAAGGCGTTTCCTTTGGCCGATGAGAAGCAGATTGAACAAGACGTGGTTTCGTATCGATCACTTATAGAAGAGCAGAAGCGTGATCCGCTGGCGGCGTCAAGTCCGGCGGGTTTGCGATTGTTTCAGGAACTGGTTGGTCCGGCGGCGCCGGTAATTCAGCAGGGAGCGAACGTGGTGCTTGTGCCAGACGGCGCGCTCCACAACTTGAATTTTGAGACGCTGCTGGTCCCTGCGCCTACGCCTCACTACTGGATTGAAGACGCCACCATCTCCGTTGCACCTTCGCTCAGTATCTTGCAAACCGGAAAGCTGGTGAGGCCGACGGAGAGGTCTCTGCTGCTCATGGGCAACCCACTCACCAAAGGCACCGGCTATCCCGAACTGCCAGAAGCAGCTGCGGAAATCGCGCAGATTCAGCGTCAATTTCCGGCAGCTCATTCCAATGTCATCACGGGCGCACAAGCGGTGGTTGAGGCGTATGCGGCGGCGAAGCCGGAAAACTATTCCACCATCCATTTCGCCACGCACGTGGATGCCAATGCGCCGAGCCCGCTGGATTCCGCAATCATCCTTTCGCCGCAAGCGAATGGCTTTCGTTTGTATGCGCGTGACGTAGCGGCGACGCCTTTGAAGGCTGATTTAGTGACGATCTCGGCCTGCCACGGCGCGGGAGCGAGGACGCTTTCCGGTGAAGGGTTGGTGGGGTTTGCGTGGGCTTTTTTTCAAGCGCGCGCGCAGAATGTGGTGACGAGTTTGTGGGATGTGTCTGACCAATCGACGGCGGAGTTGATGGATCATTTTTATGGAGGGGTGACGCGCAATCAGCCTTATGCGAGTGCATTGCGCGAAGCAAAGCTACAGATGCTGCACGATTCCAATTACAAGCGGCCCTATTATTGGGCGCCCTTCCAACTCTATAGCCGCACGCTGACAACCGTACAATAATGCAGATGCCTAACCCGCTCCTTTCCATAGCTGATTTTGAAGCGGCCGCTGAAAAACAAATGACGCCGGCTGTGTGGGCGCGGGTCCAAGGTGGCGCAGCGGACGAGCTTAGTTTGCGCTGGAATCAGGAAGCATGGCGGCAAATCCGGCTGCGTACGCGCGTGCTGGTGGATGTCTCCGCCATTGACACGCGCGTTAAATTGTTCGGGCAGGAACTGCGTTTCCCTTTCGTTCTGGCTCCGACAGGCGCGCAAGGGCTGATTCGGCCCAATGGCGATTTAGAAGCGGCGGAGGGCGCCGCGGCCGCCGGGGCAACTTATGTGATCAGCAGTAGCGCGTCGCGGCGGGTAGAAGAGATTGCGCATCACAGTGGCGGTCCGGTTTGGTTTCAGCTATACGTTCAGCGCGATCGCGCGTTCACGAAAGATCTGGTGCAGCACGCAGAGGATGCGGGATGCAGTGTTCTGTGCGTCACCGTTGATTCACCGACGCATGGCACACGGGACCGCGAGCAAAGGTATAAGAGTCAACTGCCGACGCGCGAGTTACCCAACTTCGCGGGCCCCGATTACCTTGACCCCACGCTCACCTGGAAAGATATCGAGTGGCTGCAGTCCTTCGCGCGCACACCAGTCGTTTTGAAGGGCATTTTGGATGTGGATGACGCGGAGGCTTGTGTCGATGCCGGCGTGGCAGGGATCGTTGTCTCAAATCACGGGGGCCGCAATCTCGATACTGTTCCAGCAACGGCTGAAGCGTTGCCGGCGATTGTAGACCGTGTTGCTGGCCGCCTGCCCATCATTGTGGATGGCGGCATTCGACGTGGCACCGACATTATCAAAGCGCTGGCGCTAGGTGCAGTCGCAGTGCAGATTGGCCGGCCTTATTTGTATGGCTTGAGCGTTGCCAGTGCGGAGGGCGTTGCGCAAATTGTTCAACTGCTCAAAAAAGAGCTGGAGTTAGCGATGATGTTGTGCGGCCGACCTAACATTGGAGCGATTAACCGCACCGTTCTTTGGTAGGCGGCGCCAGCTAGATGAATTGGTAAGTCGACGTCAAACCCGGGTTCACAAACGGGACGAACACTTGCGTAAAGCCGCCGATAAAAAGAACGTTGGCATTGGCCGCGTGCTGGGCGGAGGCCGACGAAAAAATAGGCTTGTGCGAGCCTTGCCCGGTGATGACGGGAATAGACGTGTTCACGCGCATCAGGCGAAGATCTGTAAAATCGTTCCAATCAAAACAAACGGCCAGCATGGGGCGCATCGCTTCCAGAATCTGCTGCTTGCGATTCGGCGTAGCTTGCGGATACTTTTGCGACCAGCGGCGGACTAACTCTTCGTCAAACCACCAAGCTCCGTTCGGATTGTTACGCGGCGAAACTGCGCGGCACAGTGGTTTGATCCACTCGCGCACAGTAGGTATTTCGCGGCTGCCGAACTCGCGAATGCCGCTTTTCAAATCAGTTGAATTCACAATGTCGCGAGCGGCGATTTGGCAAGCTGCAGGATCGGGCTGTCCGGTTGGCGTTAATAATTTGTCGTACGCGGGGATGCCGCGCAGCGCCGGAAACACTTTGCTGCTAAGGAGCCGACCCAACTCCTGTTCAACGTTGACCCACATAATAGTGAACCTATTTTACGCCAGCGCGAGCGCATTTTCAGTACTTCTCAGATGATTGAGTACTAGGTGTTTGCCATTCGTGTTGCTGGTGGCCGGTAAGCTTTACATCACCGACGGTAATTATTTCTCGTCCGTACAAAGTCGGTTCGATGACAATTGGGTTATGCAGCTTGCACGTCTACTTATTTGGGCGGGAGCGGCTTTAGTTGTGTTGGGATTGGCGGTGGTGGTTTCCAATAAATTGAATTTGCCGCTGGGCCGGCTACCCGGAGACATTGTTTGGCGCGGCAAGAACAGCGTTCTCTACTTTCCCTGGGTGACGTGCTTGTTGCTCAGCCTGCTAGGCACTTTGCTGATGTGGTTGTTCCGGAGACACTAACGCTTTGGTGTTCAGCCAGACAAATTGCGCGTCCCGTTCAATTGCCAACCGGACCATGTCTTCCGTTCCACCGGGACCGTCTCCGCTGGCGCCGTCCCAAAGGGCAATCAGCGTGAGATGTGGCGCGCAGTAACTAAAGGCGTGGCTCAAAAGCCAGAGGTTGTTGCGCTGCCAGATATCGTAATGTTCTTTGAACTGCAGCCACTCAGGAAGTTCGCCAAATTGGGACAAGACAGGCGGGTTCGGATGAGTTGCCAATTGCCGGTAAAAGCGGCTTGTCCAACTGTCGTCGCCGTCGCTCTGCACGCTGAGCTTGACAAATTGCTGTACCGGCAACGCAAGCAGCATCTCACTTTGGATAGCCAACTCGTGGCAGATCTCAAGGAAGAGAAGATCGCCGCCACTGGCTCCTCCGGCGATGGCTAACGTGGGCTCTGAATAAGTTTTTTGTTGCTCCAGAAGCGCATCGTGAATGGCTTGACGCGCTACTGCCTCGGCCTGCGCGGGAAAGCGCGGAGTCTGGCGGCTGACCGAGTCCACGCGGTGGCCAGTAAAGAGAATCACATGCTGGACCGGAGATGGCTTCACCAGATTTGCCGCCGCATCAATCAGACGCAGGCCTTCGCGTGCCCAGGGAGCATCCGTGATTTCCAGCCTCAGCAAGATGAGCTTAGCGGGCGTGGCCGTTCGCACTTCCTCTAAAAAATCTTCAGGCACCATCGGGGCTTCTCAATTCTGTCATAGGCAAGAGCCGGTAGTTCATACTTGAATGAGTCATGCCATGCCCGTATTTTGAGCCGCGGCAAGCGGTAACGCAGCCTACGCTAGCCAATGCACGGCTGCCATTGATCGACGAATACGATGGTGTGTGCCGTGCGGGGCATGACGCTTCGCCGGTTGATGCTGCCACGCGCCTGCGCCTCTGTAACCACGGCAACGTTCAGGGGGCTTGTGAGTATTTTCCAAACACGGAAAAGCGCTCTTCTTTCCGCTTTGAGGTAGTGCGGCGTTCACGGGTGCAATTAGAACTGCTTTTCATTGAAGAAGCATTTTATGCGCCGCTCGCATGGCGAGAGCTTGTGTTCCGGGTGGACGGCGAGCAATTGGAACCGAACCCGGCTGACCCGTGTGAGCGCGCCCAGCTTCTCGCGTTCTGCCGCAGCTATTTGCGGCGTCATCCCCAATAAACGAAAATGTCAAATCAAAACAGCGAAGGCGCACTGACCGTTAGCGAATCGAGATCTGAATATTCCGAGCTTTGCCTGCCAAGCACCACCAATCTGTTGGGCAATATGCTGGGCGGGCATGTGATGCATTTGGTTGATCTGTGCGGGGCGATTGCCGGCGCGCGCCATTCGCGGTGCACGATTGTGACTGCGTCTATTGATCAGATGACTTTCCTGCATCCGGTACATTTAGGCGATTTGGTGATGCTGAAATCGCAGGTAAACCGAGTATTCCGCACTTCCATGGAAGTGGGTGTGAAAGTGTGGGTGGAAAATCTGCGCACGCGCGAACTACGTCATACGTCGTCGGCTTACTTGACGTTTGTGGGAATCGATCAGCAGGGGAATCGCATCGTACTGCCGCAGATTGTACCCGAGACGGATGAGGACAAGCGACGATGGCTTGAAGCCGCGGAGCGGCGTGAGTATCGACTTGCACTGAAAGACAAGACAAAACTAGCCGGCCAATAGCTGGCCAGCTAGCGTCACGGACCTAGCAGTTACTCGGGTTCGGCTTTGTACATGTACTTAATGCAGTGTTTGAACAGCAGTAAGTTAGCCGCACCTTCCCGATTGAGTTTTAAGCAATCGCGGTCATACCATTCGATGACCCCCTCGAGTTGCTCTCCATCGTTCAAGACCACAATCATGTGAGTCTTGCTCTGCATCTGCTTCGAATAGTAAAACTGCTCAGCATTGGTTTGATCGGGTGGGGTATTTTTCTTGGCTGCGGGAGGCCGTTTAGCCTCTGCGCCGCCAACTGCCACGCGAACCGGTTTTCTGATGAGCGAATCCAAACGCCTCTCTTCTATCATTTGGCCTCAGGTGTGTTAATCGGATAGTACCGCACTTGATTTCAGACAGCGGTGCGGCTTTGTTAACTATAGGTGCCCGCCGGCCGCAATCCGTTACGCAATTTAATAATCATAGCGTCAAGCGCTCCCACTTTTTGTATGTTGCGCCGTACCATGACCACCAGCTCATCCACACCCTGCACGGCACGCTCGATCCATTCGAAATCCACCTTCTGCGCAATAGCCGTAACCTTCTGAGCAATATCGACATGGCGGCAAGCGCCTTGCCCTTGTCGGACGGCGAGAATTTCTTCAATCAGACTGTAAGCGGGCTTGAGATAGAGATCGAGTTTCTCGGTTTTGCGATTGCCGAAGGACTCTGATTTCTGTACCCAGTCGGAAAACGGCGTTAAGCCAGCTCCGCATTCAAGAGCGGCCAGCATGACGCCGCGGCGTTCGCGGAAGACTTCTAAGTCGAGCGTGGCGGCGATGCCCGGGCTGCCTTCGGCTAATGCGACTCGGGTAGTGGCTTCGGGCAGATTGCGCGCTTTGGCAAAGGCGAGCATCTCGCTTTCTGAAAGGCGGCTTAGCTGCAGAACAACCGAGCGGGAACGAATTGTGGGCAGGAGATCGTAGAGGTTTTCGGCCGTTGCGAAGATCACCATATGGGCGGGCGGTTCTTCCAAAACTTTCAGCAGCGAGTTTGCGGCTTGTTCGTTGGCGCGGTCAAGCCGGTCAATCAAGAAGACGCGGTGCGAACCTTCGAGCGGCTTAAATTGCGCACGTTCGCGAAACTCGCGCATTTGATGGATGGTGATTTGGCGAAGAGGACCGTCAACGGGAAAGGTGATGAAATCGGGGTGGGAGGAAAAGAGCAGCGGATCGTCGGCGCGCTTGTCTGCAGCCCACTTGTCGCGTTCAGCCAACGTTTCAAGATTGTGGGAAAGGCTGAGGTCGTCTTTTTCGATCTTCGTGGCGTCGTGGAGGAGGGATGCGGCGAAGCGCCGAGCGAGGGTGGCTTTGCCGATACCTTCGGGACCACTGAGCAGGATGGTTTGCGGAATGCGGCCGCCCGCAATCATCTGTTTGAGGGTTTGGACGACGCTGGTGTTGCCGTGAAAGTTGGGAAAGGTCTCCATCTACTTCTTTCTTAGCATTGGCTCGACTTCATGCCAGACACGTGCAGCCACCGCATCCTGCTCACCCGCGCCTTCCACTAAACGAAAACGGTTTGGTTCCAAGCGAGCAATCTTGCGATAGCCTTCAGCGACGCGGCGATGAAAGTCCAATGATTGTTGGTCCAGACGAGCTTCGTTGTCCTGACCGTCGCTGGATGAATTGCGCTTATGTGCACGGCTGATGCCCGTTTCCACATCAATCGTCATGCAGATGGTGAGATCGGGCAGTAGAGCGCCCAGCGCCAGTTTATGCGCGGCGAGAACGGTGTCGAAGCCGATGCCCCGCCCTTCGCCTTGATAAGCCAGCGTGGAATCGGTGAAGCGGTCACTGACGACAATCTCGCCGCGTTCGAGAGCCGGTCGAATGATTTCTTCCGCCGATTGGGCGCGCGAGGCGAACATGAGGAGGAGTTCGGTCATGCCGGCCATTTCCTGATGGGCGGGATCGAGAATGATACGGCGGATTTGGCGGCCAATATAGGTGGTGCCAGGCTCCTGGTTTTCGACAACCGCAAAACCTTCGCGGCGCAGACGCTCAACCAGCATGCGCATTTGGGTGGTTTTACCGCTGCCATCGGTGCCCTCAAAGCTGAGGAAGAGACCCGGGTAACGGGAGCTAATCATAGACAAAGTGCAAGAGAGCTTTCAGATCTTCCCAGGCTTCGCGCTTGGCTTCGACGTTGTATTGGCGGAGCAGATAAGAAGGATGATAGGTGACCATCACCGGAATGTCGCGCCACTTTTGCCATTTGCCGCGCGATTTGGTAATGCCTTCCTTAGTGTTTAGCAATGCCTTCATGGCGGTGGCACCGAGCACGCAGATGGCTTTGGGCTTGATGGTCATCAACTGGCGATAAAGGAATTGGCCGCAGATTTCCATTTCGTCGGGCTGTGGCGTGCGGTTCTCGGGCGGACGGCATTTCACGACGTTGCAGATGTAGACGTCGGCGCGCTTGAGCGGGATGCCTTCTTTGGCGGCGGTGTTCTCAATCATCTGCGTGAGCAATTGACCGGCGCGGCCGACGAACGGGATGCCTTGGGCATCTTCCTCGGCGCCAGGTCCTTCGCCGACGAAGACCAACGGAGACTTTTCGTTGCCATCGCTAAACACGATTTTGTTGCGAGCTTCACAAAGGCGGCAGCGTCTGCAATCGTCGCCGATGTCTTCGCGGATTTTAGCGAGTGTATCGCCGGCGGGGACAATTTCGGGTAAAACTGGCAATATCGGAGCGGGTATTTGAATTGGTTTCTGAGCCATGACGACGGCGGGGGCTGCTGGTTGAGGCGAAGCTTGCACTGAAGCTGCTGCGGAAACGGCAGGTGGGTCGGCCTTGTAGATGGTTTCGATACCGAGGTCTCGATAATACTTTAAATAATCGCGAATTTGGTCGGGAGTCATGCCGTCGCGTCTACGGCGCGCAGATTCAAACGCAGCATCGATATCTGATCGAGAATCCGCTCCGCTATTTCGTTTTTGTCGGCTGGTCCGGCATGCACCGTCTGGCCGCTACGCGACAGAATCTCCACCTCATTGCGGTCGGATTCAAAGCCCACGCCTTCAGCGCTGACCAGGTTGGCCACGACCATATCACATTTCTTGACGTTCATTTTACGGCGCGCTTCGTCCAGCAGATTTTCAGTCTCGGCGGCAAAGCCGATGAGCAGACGATCGCCCTTCTTCTGTCCTAACTCAGCCAGAATATCGGGCGTGGGATCAAGTTCAAGCGACAAGCGCGTGGCGGTCTTCTTACGCTTTTGTTCAGGCACCTGCGCGACATAATAATCGGCAACGGCCGCGCTCTTGATGATGATGGTGGCGGGTTCCAAATGTTGGAAGACAGCTTGGCGCATTTCCTGAGCGGTCTTAACGGAAATCACTTCCACGTTCGGCGGTGCGGGTAAGTTGACCGGTCCCGAAACCAGAATCACGTGCGCGCCCCGGCGAGCGGCGGCAGCGGCGACGGCGTAACCCATTTTGCCGCTGGAACGATTACTAATGTAGCGAACCGGGTCAAGCGCTTCCTGCGTGGGTCCAGCGGTCACCAGTATGATCTCGCCGGCAAAATCTGTTTTACCGGGACGGGTGAGCGTATCAATGTGGTCGGCAATGCGGATGGGATCGGGCAATCGACCGGTTCCGGTAACTCCGCATGCAAGCCAACCTTCGTCTGGATCAACAATAGAGCAGCCGCGTTTGCGCAGCGTTTCCAAATTGGCCTGTGTGGCCGGATGTTCCCACATAGCCGTGTTCATGGCAGGCGAAAGAACCACTTTGCCGGTGAAGGCCAGGTACAGGGTTGAGAGAAAATCGTCAGCTAGTCCGGTGGCGAATTTTGCTAATAGGTCGGCCGTGGCGGGCGCTACGACCAGCAGATCGTTCTCCTTGGCAACAGCGATATGTTCAACCGCGCTGGCTAAGGTGTCGTGTGAACTGTCTTTCGAAAAAAGCCCGGTAATCACTTTGCGGCCAGTCAGCGCGGCGAAGGTAAGCGGCGTAATAAATTCCTGCGCCGCCTTCGTCATAACCACTTGCACGTCATGACCGCGCTGGCCTAGCGCGCGCACTAGTTCCGCAGCCTTGTACGCCGCGATGCCGCCGCCTACGCCAACCACAATCCGCATGCTAGTCCAGTGGGTTATTCGGCTGCGGCGAGCCGTTCCTGCGCGGCAAGGTGAGCTTCTTCCTGCGTCAGATCCGTGTAAGGCACGAGTCCGCGGCGGGTCTCTTCCATCGCCAGTGTAGTGGGCTTCTTGTTGGTAGCGGGCAACACACTGCGCTGGCCGTTTTGCAACTGGCGCGCGCGTTTGGCCGACACGATGATGAAGCGATAGGTGCTCGCGTCAATGTCGTCCGGAATGCTGTGCATCGCGTTTACTCTTGGCTTATCCATTCAAATCTCCAAACTTCTAGAATAACGACGCCGTTTTCGGATCGAAGCTTCGCAAGATGGGTTCGATATGCTCTTCCATCCTGATCCGCCTTACTCGTTCGGCTCTCACAATTGATTGCAGCGTAAGAGTGGAATCGTCCACCCGGTGATTCACCAGCACATAATCGTACTGTTGATAATTGCGAATTTCCGTCGCCGCGTCACGCAAGCGCCGTTGTATGACTTCTTCGGCATCTTCCGACCGGCTCCGCAGCCGCTGCTCTAATATATCGCGGGATGGCGGCAAAATGAAAATCGAGACCGCCTCGGGAATCCGCTCTTTCAATTGTCTCGCACCTTGCACATCAATGTCGAGAATTAGGTCCATTCCTTCGCTTTGGGCTTGGCGAAGAATTTCGCGATTGGTGCCGTAATAGTTGCCGAAGACCTCGGCATATTCCAGAAATTCGTTGTTGGCCAGGCGGCTCTCGAACTCTTCGCGCGTGATGTAAATATAGCTTTCGCCGGGCTTTTCGTGGCCGCGCGGAGGGCGCGTCGTGTAGGAAACGGAAAAGCGCAATAGCGGATCGTTGGCTAAGATGCGCGAAACAAGCGTCGATTTACCCGAACCCGACGGTGCTGAAATGATAAAGACTGTAGTCACTTACTTCGCTTTTTGTTCTAATTTTAGAGCACTACTCTAGATTGAGGGCCTGTTCGCGAATTCGCTCGATATTGGCTTTCATGCCCAACCCGAGGTTGGTGATTCTGAGCGCGGGATCGCCGGCACCCGAGCTTTTCGATAAGGTAGTATTGGTTTCGCGGTTCAATTCTTGCAGCAAGAAATCGAGCGGTTTGCCCACCGCGCCGCCCGCTTCCACCAGACGCCGCAGTTCCTTGGTGTGCACAATCAGGCGAGTGAGTTCTTCTTCCACGTCGGACCGGTCTGCCAAAATAGCGGCCTCTTCGGCTAAGCGCGCTTCAGAAATGCCCGCGGTTTTCAGCAACTCGTTGAGCTTTTCGCGGAGCCGTTCCAGCATATACGGCGCAGCCTGTTGGCGGAGAACGGAAATTTCCTGGCGGGCTTGTTCCACCTGGGCCAATTCGCTCAGCAGAGCGTTTCGAAGTTCATTGCCTTCACGTTCACGCACGACGTTCAAGTTGGTGATGCACTCACTCAAAGCGTCGAGCAACAAGAGCTGAAAGTTGGCGTCTAATGGCTTGGCTTCGCCGTTGCCGTTACCCGTAACGCCTGGCATGGTGAGAAGCACATTCAAATCAGGTTTGCTGTCCAGGTGCAAATCCGTGGCGGCCGAGCGGAAAGCGGCCACATAACCTTTCAACACATCGCTATTGAAGCCGATAGCACTGGCACTCACGGTGCGTGCGAACGAAGTGCGTATTTCAACATGGCCGCGGCCGATACGCTCTTTGAGCATGGTGCGCATGGCACTTTCAAATTGCAGGAACTCTGTACCCAAGTGAAAGTGAAGATCCAGCCCGCGATGATTGACGCTGCGTAAGCTGACGGATAATTCACCCAAATCGGTTTGGCGACGCACCTGCGCAAAGCCAGTCATGCTGCGCACGGCCGCGCTCCCGTTCGATTGATTGCTCATCCCGCTATAGCGCCCGAATCTGCATGCTGCAAATCATGTAGCCGCGCGTACAGCCCTTTGGCTGCCAGTAATTGATCATGGGTTCCGGTTTCGGCGATGTTGCCGTTATCTAACACTACAATCTTATTCGCTTGCCGAACCGTGGAGAGGCGATGAGCGATCACCAGCACCGTGCGCTTCTGCATGAGCACTGTCAAAGCCTGTTGAACCAGGCGTTCCGATTCGCTGTCTAAATGAGACGTAGCTTCATCGAGGATCAAGATGGGCGCGTCTTTCAGAAGGGCGCGGGCAATCGCCAAACGCTGCCGCTGGCCGCCGCTGAGTTTGACGCCGCGCTCGCCGATCAAGGTCTTATAGCCCTCGGGCAAGCGATTAATAAACTCATCGGCCAAGGCAGCCTTGGCAGCGGCAATGACTTCTTCGCGTTTAGCGTTGGGTTTGCCGTAAGCGATGTTGTCGAAGACTGTGTCGTTGAATAGAAAAGTTTCCTGCGCGACGATGCTGATTTTTTCGCGCAGACTGCTGAGTTTCAGATCGCGCACATCGCGTCCGTCGATTTGTACGCTGCCACTGGTTAAATCGTAAAAGCGCGGTACCAGGTTGGCCAGCGTCGTTTTGCCCGCCCCGCTGGAGCCGACCAGCGCGACCACTTCGCCCATCTTCACTTCCAGATCGACGGCGTTCAGAACCGCGCGATCGGGCACTCCTGGATAGCAGAAATGAGCTTTTTCGAACTTGATGCTCTTCTCGAACTTGGGCATTTTGGCGGCGGTGGGGCGGTCAATGACATCGGGCTGCGTGTCGAGATAACGGAAAACGGTACCGGCCGCGCCTAGGCCTTGCTGGAAGATGTTGTGGATGTTGGTGAGGCGTTTGATGGGCTCATAGAGCATGACCAACGCCAGAACGAAGCCGGTGAAATCGCCCGCCGTCATGGTGGAATTCTTGGCTTGTACGCGGGCGAAAGTGAGAAGCAGGATAAAGGTCAACGCGCCAAAGATTTCAATGACGGGTGAAGCGAGCGCCTGATGCGCCACATAACGCAAATTGCCGGCACGCAGGCGCTGCGCCGCCAGACGAAAGCGTTTTGATTCGAAATCTTCGGCACCAAAACTTTTAACCACTTGGTGGCCCGTGATGGTTTCCTGCAGAATCTGAGTAAGCCCCGCAGCCATATCTTGCGCATGGCGCGTGGTTCGCCTAATGCGACGGCCCAAGCCCATGGTCAAAACCGCGACAACGGGAAAAACCAGCAAGCTGATCAGTGACAGCTTCCAGTTCAGCGAGATCATGCTCAACAAAAGAAAGACAGCGGTGAAGATTTGCCGCAACCAATCGGCCAGCATCGTGGAAACCGAGACCTGGATGCGATCAATATCAAGCATGATGGCGGACATGATACGGCCGCTTTCGTTGTTCTCAAAAAACTGCGCGTCTTGATGGAGGACCCGGTCAAACACCTCCTGGCGCAAATCCATGATGGCGCTAGTGCCGGTAAAATTGATAAGGTAGTTGCCCAGGTAATCGCAAACACCCTTCGCCAGGAAGCACAGGAAAATGCCTACGGCGACCATGGTCCAAATGTTGTGGATGGAACTAGGCATCACGTCGTTCAAGGTGATGTAAATCTTGTGATGAATAGGAAGATGCGCGCTGGCGGCGGCGTGATCTTGCGGCGGGTATTCAAACAGAACCGCGGGCGTATCGGCAGCGGAGGGATTCAAAACCCTCTCAAACACCAGCGGTATTAGCCGCACCAGCAAACCCTGGGAAAGCCCAACGACGGCCATGAAAACAACGGAAGCGAGCAACGCCGGAATGTAGTTTCGGGCATAGCGCAAAAGCCGGAATAATTCGCTCAAGCGTGCGCCTCTTCAAACATACGCAGACGCTCGAGCGCAGCGATTACTCGCGAGACAGTGACATCTTTTAATCCGTCAGGCGCAACCACAATCTCAGACTCCGTCTGCCACGGGCCCCAGATGGCATGGTTTGAAGGCCCGAATAAGACAACACTCGGCACGCCAAACGCGGCCGCCATGTGAGCAGGACCGCTATCGTTCCCAACGAAAACCGTCGCCTTCGAAAGCAAAGCTTTGGCCGCCGCGAGCGAACCGCGCACGGTTTGATGCGCCTTGAAAGGGGCGATGTCATCATGCGGCGCGCCTAAGAAAACAGGCTTGATGTTCCACAGATCGAGATAACGTGCCACTTCGCAAAAACGGTCCGCTCGCCATTGTTTATCGGGCGAGGAGGCGAAAGGATGGATCACGGCATAACGCCCCGCGACTGGCGGCTCTTCGGCGAACAACTGCGCGCGCGGCACATCCCGCAGCGGCACACCCAGGGCAACAAAAGCCGAGGCCATATGTTCCGCCGTGTGAACCGTACGCTGCACACCCAGCACTTTTTGCGCGCGCGGAATCTTGATGTTGTACGCCAGCGTAGTGTTGTGGTTAGCAAAACCGGCACGCCATTTGGCGCCGGAGAGTAACGTCATCCACTGGCTGCGTGTGCCGCCATGCAAATTGACACACAATTCCGGTTTCCAGTGGCGAATGGCCGACCAAGTGGCCGCCAGAATTTGGCTGACCGCCGGATTGCCTTCATACACGGCACGAAACCGGTCTTCCACGGCCACCCCGATTGCTAAATCAGGTCTGGTGGCTTTAAGCATGGCCAAGGCAGGCGTTGTGAGAACGCAATCACCCAAGCTACGCAAGCGGATGACCGCGATGCGCGCCTGTTGCGGCAATTGGTCCAACAACGTCATATGGTTAAGCCTCAACGACGGACTGATCTCGCAGCATGATGGGCAGATCGTCACGGATAGGGTAAACTCGCTTGCATTCCTGACACTTGATGCCGCTTTGGTCTTCTTTGAGCGCGAGCTTTCCTTTGCAGACCGGACAGATCAGAATATCGAGCATCTTGAGAACATTTTCGCGGTCTGCCATGCGCCCTTATTTTAACAATGTTGTGATTTGTACGGGGTCAACGGCGGTGATTCATTCTTGAGATAACAGAGTTATGCCGGTTGCGATGATTGAGAGCCTACCCGTTGGACAGCCACTGCCGCGCAAACGTTTTACTGCCACTGAGGTCCAGTCAATGCTGGCCACCGGACTGTTTGCAGGCCAGCGATTCGAACTCATCCATGGAGACTTCATCGATAAGAGCGGCCAAAACCCTCCGCACGCCAGCGCTATCCAGCTCTGTATGGAGATTTTCATAAAGCTCCTGAGATCGGTTCGGGTCAGTGTCCAATTACCGATGGAGGCGGGGCCGGCCGATCGGGAACGGAATGAACCAGAACCTGATGTGGCTGTGCTGGTAGAGCCCAAAACGGATTATCGGCGGCGTCATCCAAACGGCGAGGAGATGGCGCTAGTTATTGAGGTGGCCAATACCACTCTTCAGCCTGACCTGACAACCAAACGCGATCTTTATGCGCGGGCTGGCGTTCGCGAATATTGGGTTCTGGATTTAAATGGGCGGAGGCTCGTCGTCCATCGCGCATTGGGTGCGGCGAAAGATCGATAAACCAACATCCAAAGCTACGGGGAAGATGAGGTTGTCGAAGTTGAGGGTCAATCTGTCATCGTTTCGGCAATATTGCCCTAACCACAGATCACCGCGGCTCATTCGACGCTAGAGCCGGCGCTTCAGCCACCACACCCTTGGTTGCAAACGGACTGAAGTTCGTCCCGTAATCAAAATAATCCGCGCCTTCCGTGTGCTTCAAGAAACCGACGATCTTATACGTCACCGGGGTCATCAAGATCTCCCACGCCACTTTAAAAAGGTAGCCCGACAAAATCAAATTGAAGATTACGCTCATCGGCTTGTCATAAAAGATAAAGAAAATCACGATCGTCGTGTCGACCGCTTGCCCGACCACCGTTGAGCCGACGGTGCGGGTCCAGAGATGCTTCCCGCTGGTGAAAATCTTCATTCGCGCCAACGTGAACGAATTTGCAAACTCTCCACACCAATAAGCAAGCATGCTGCCCGCCACTATGCGTGGCACCTGCCCGAAAATCGTTTCAAACGCCGCCTGTTGCGTATACTCCGGCGCCGGTTTGATGGCCACGGCCATCGAGCTCAAGGCCGCGAAAAGCGTGAGCGCAAAAAAGCCATACCAAATGGCGCGCCGCGACGCCGAATAGCCATAAACTTCGGTGAAAATATCCCCGAACACATAAGTAATGGGAAACAGCAGTTGTGCCACACTCACGCGCAAACTCAACCCAAACAGCGGCAGCACAAAAAATTTCGGCGCAATGACATTGGTAATCACCAGCACAACCACAAACAGCGTGATGAAGGCGTCGAGGTACTTGTACCGATGATCACTGCGGAACAGAGCAAGGAAGGTTTCCTTCTGCGTAGTGGGCGAGTCCATAGTTGATTAAACCTTATTGATGCCAACACAACGCAACGCGGTGGTTAATCAGTTGCGGAACCTGCAAAAGTGCCTGCCAAATTTGAGAAGAACGAGGTCGAATAGTTTCCCATCCTCCCAGTACCTTAGGCACAAAAGCGCGGGATTCTCCATCATTTTCTCGCCTGCACCGACAACCGCGTTTCTGCCGTCACTTCGGCCTGCACCTTTTAGTTTCCCAGCAGCCAAACACCAGTACTTTATACGTATTACCCCAAAAACACGGTCCGCTATAATCAGAGCGTGTCCCGGCTCTTCTTAACTTGCCTTGCGTCCCTTTTCCTTCTTACAGCATGCGGTAACGACATGAAAACGAAGGAAAAAGTGCAGGCCGCTATCGTAGACCGCCTGCAAAGTCACTCCGGTCTTGATATGAAAGGCATGAATGTCAACACCACAGATGTCCGCTTCGAAAATAATCTGGCCTACGCCACCGTTTCCTTTCATCCCAAGGACGATCCGAACCTGTCAAACGGTATGACCATGAAATACACACTCGAAGCGCACGATGGCAAATGGGTGGTGACCAAAGTAGGCGACTCTGCTGGACATTCCATGGCGAATCCGGTGCAAAGTGGCCCTGGCCAGAATCTGCCCGCGGGACATCCATCTTTAGATCAGGGAGCTAGCCCGGCGAACCCTCATACCGTGGCGCCACCAACTCAATGAAGACAGTTGCTGTTCTTGGAGGCGGACCGGCTGGCGCCACTGCTGCTGAACGTCTAGCTCGCTCAGGACTCAGAACGATCATCCTGGATGAGAAACTAGCGTGGGAAAAGCCGTGCGGCGGCGGCATTACTTACAAGGCCTATTCGCAGTATCCTTACCTGCTCGAAAACAACACGCCCAAACGAGTTGTCACCGACACACTGCTGGCCGCCCCTAAATCCGGTGCTTTCAAGATGCAGCTCACGCGGCCCCTGCTGATCTACTCGCGCATGGACCTAAATGGCATGTTGCTGAATCGTGCGGAAGCAGCAGGCGCGGAAATTGAGAAGGAACGCGTGCTCGGCTTAGACCGCAACTCGAACAACTGGCGCATCCGCACACGTTCAGGGACCATCGACGCCGATTATTGCGTCGTCGCTACGGGTGCGCGCAATCCACTGCGCGACGTCGGCACACAGTACACCGCCGAAGACACCATGTACGCCCTTGGCTACTGGGTTCCCTCCGATCAAGAACATATCGATATTCAATTTCTTCCCAATCTGGAAGGCTACATCTGGGTCTTCCCGCGCGCCGGGCATTTATCGGTGGGCATCTGCGGCAAAGGCGAATCGGCCCAGTGCTTGCGCGTTCGTCTGGAACGCTATATGGACGAAAAGGGCCTCTCGCGCCAGGAAGCTAAATTTTACGGCCACATGCTGCCTGCCCTCGAATCGCGCGGCTGGCGCAACAACCGGCTTGCGGGTGATGGCTGGATTGCCGTTGGCGATGCGGGCGGCTTAGTTGACCCCATCACCGGCGAAGGACTTTACTACGCCATCCGTTCCGGCGATCTCGCCAGCCAAATCCTGCTGGGCGATATGGATCCCGGCAAAAATGCCGACGCCTATCGCCAACTCATCACGCGCGATTTCGGTCTCGATCTAACGTATGGTTCTTGCCTGGCGAAGCGTCTCTTTTGCGGCGCTATCTGTTTCGGCGCAGTGCCTAGCCGCATGATTGACTTCATGCGCCGCAGCCCCAAATTCTGCGAAATTATTCAGGATCTCTTCGCCGGCACACAACCTTACCTGGAATTGAAAAGCCGCCTGCTGCGCAACGTCAACACGACGCTGCATGAAATTTTCATGAGCTTCCTCTTCCGCAAGCTCATTTTGGGCGAGACGCGAGTATAGTTTTGCCCATGAACACCGCGCAGTCGGAAGCACTCTTCGCCCGAGCTAAGGAAGTCATCCCGGGTGGCGTCAATTCTCCCGTGCGCGCCTTTCGCGGCGTGGGTGGTACTCCCCGCTTTATGTTGCGCGGCGAAGGCTCGCATTTCTTCGACGTCGATAACAACGAATACATCGATTACATCGGTTCTTGGGGACCGTTGCTCTTCGGCCATCGCCCCAAGGCTGTGATTGACGCACTCAGCGCCGTGCTTGAACTCGGCACCAGTTTCGGCGCACCCACCGGACGCGAAGTGGAACTCGCGCAACTCATTATCGATGCCGTGCCATCCATCGAAATGGTGCGCCTCGTCAATTCCGGCACCGAAGCCTGCATGAGCGCCATTCGCCTGGCACGCGGCTTCACGGGACGCGATCTCACTGTCAAATTCGACGGCTGTTATCACGGCCACGTCGATTCTCTCCTGGTCAAAGCCGGTTCGGGTATCGCTACTTTGAGTCTGCCGGATTCGGTGGGTGTTCCGAAAGCCTTTTCCGATACCACCATTGCTCTGCCCCTGAACGACCTCGATGCAGTCGAAACCGTTTTCAAGCAGCGCGGTGATTTGATCGCATCCGTAATCATTGAACCCGTCGTCGGCAACATGGGCTGCATCCCGCCCGCGCCCGGCTTTTTGGAAGGTCTGCGCCGCATCACCCAGCAATACGGCGCGCTCTTGATCTTCGATGAAGTGATGACCGGCTTCCGTCTCGCACGTGGTGGTGCGCAACACTTGTTCAACATCAAGCCCGACCTGACCACCCTCGGCAAAATTATTGGCGGCGGTTTACCCATTGCAGCCTACGGCGGCCGCGCCGACATCATGAACAAGGTCGCGCCGGCCGGTCCCGTTTATCAGGCGGGCACGCTCTCGGGCAATCCGCTGGCGGTCAGCGCCGGCATCGCGATGCTCAAACACATTGAAGATCATCCGGAGACGTACGACATCCTCGAACAACGCACCGCCGCCCTCACCGCGAACCCGCCCAAAGGCACCGTCTTGAATCGCGTCGGCTCCATGGCCACCTTCTTTTTTCAAAGCGGCCCCGTGCGTAACGCCGACGATGCTCGCCGCTCCGACACCGCTCTTTTCGCCAAATTCTTCCACCATCTGCTCGAGCGCAACGTCTATTTTCCGCCCTCTCAGTATGAAGCACTTTTCGTTTCTGCCGCTCACTCAGCGTCGGATATAGAGCACACCGTGCAGGCCATCCGTGACTTCTCCCCTCAGCAGTAAGCCCCGCGTACTCGTTACAGGCGCCGCCAAACGCATTGGCCGGGTCATCGCCATTGAGCTTTCCCAGCGCGGTTTCCAGGTGGCCATTCATTACAACGGCTCCCGCTCGGCAGCCGAAGAAGTTTCGAAAGCCTGCGGTGATGCGCCGCTCTTTCAAGCAGACCTAACAAAAGTCCCCGAAATCATCCGCCTCTTCAGCGACATCAACCAATCCTTTGGCCCGCTCGATTGTCTGGTTAACAACGCCGCCCGTTTCACCCGCTTCAACCCTATCGACATCACCGAAGCCGATTGGGATTTCATTCACGACGTCAACCTGAGAGCCACATTCTTCTGTTGCCAGCAAGCCGCCAAGCAGATGTTGCCGCGCGGCGGCGGGCGCATTGTGAACATTAGTTCCCTGGGCGGTATTCGCCCCTGGGCCGACCACGCTCACTATTGCGCTTCCAAAGCCGGTGTCATCATGCTCACCAAAGCGCTTTCGAAAGCCTTCGCGCCGCAGATCACGGTCAACTCCGTGGCGCCGGGCGTGATCCCATTCGATAATGATGTCGATGCCCGTGTGCAGGCCATGATTGATGCCACACCTATGCAGCGCGCCGGCAAACCCGAAGAGATCGCCGATGCCGTTCACTTCTTCCTCACCGCGCCCACCTTTATTACGGGTCAAATCCTGGCTGTAGACGGCGGCTTGAACGACCGCTAGGCCCTCCTTACGCCAGTCCCCTTATCTCTTAGTCAAAAAGCGTAAAGAAGAGCACGTCTGTTACCGATGAATCTTTCAGGGTCTCTTACACCTCCGCGTTTCTATGTTCGGGAAGACAAACTGGCCACTATCGCTGGGTTCGCGCAACCTCGGACGGTCTGTCGGCGCCATTTGCCTGGCGGCATTGGCCTTCGCACTGCCATCGACAGCCGAATCTCCCGCTCGTTTGCCCACCTTAACTACCGCGCATCAGGCGCATAGCCTGAACCTCGTGGAGGCCGCCAGACGATACCCCGTCCATCTGCGAGCCACAGTCACTTATTTCGATTCTTATATAGACCCCCGCCGGCCCGCACTTTTCGTTCACGATGCCACTGGAGGCATCTTTATCGCGACGGGAAAACAGCCATCCGCCCTCATCCACACCGGGGATCTAGTTGACGTGACAGGCGTAAGCGCCGCTGGCGATTTTGCTCCGATTGTGGCGGAAGGCCAAGTCCAAGTCATCGGCAAGTCTCACCTTCCTGAGAGCGCGCCCTTGGTCAGCCTGTCGCGACTCTTAACGGGCGGCGAAGACGGCCAGTGGGTAGAAGTGGAAGGCATCGTCCGCGCTGCTCGCAAAACCAAGAGTAACGTGATTTTAGATGTCGCTACCGGCGATGGAGTCGTCTCCACTCTCACGCCCAGTGAAAACGCTGCCAACTATGAGGATCTGGTGGATGCCAAAATTCGCTTGCGCGGTAACGATGGCCCGGTCTTCAACAGCATGAAGCAGATGACCGGCACCCATATTCTCTTCCCCGGCCGAGAAACGATTCGCATCGAAGAACCCTCTGACGCAAACCCCTTCCACTCCAAGGCCCAACCGATCAATGCGCTGATGCGTTTTGAGCCCGATGTCGCCTTTAGGCATCGCGCCCACCTACGTGGACGTGTCACGCTGTTTTGGCCTGGGCGATCGATCTGCATTCAAGACGATACACAAGGTCTCTGCGCACAAACGACGCAGAGCACGCCCGTTTCTACGGGCCAGATCGTCGATTTACTCGGTTTCCCCGCCACCAGCGACTTCAAGCCAATCCTCACGGATGCCGAATTCAAATCCACCAGCGCATTACAAGGCGAAACCACTCAATTCATCATCGCTGACCAAGCCCTCCGCGGCCAGCACGACTCTCAACTGGTAGAACTTGAAGGCAAGCTTTTGGGTAGAAATCAAGCCGCTAGCGACCCCGCCTTGTTCTTGTCTTCTGGAAAGTTCGTATTCCCGGTGGTGCTTCCCGCTGGCGCAGGCGGGTTTGAACCGAACCTACAAGATGGCTCCACTCTCCGCATCAAAGGCATCTGCTCGGTTAAGGCGAATCACGATCTTACAGTCTCGGGCGTGGGCTTTTCGGTACCATCTTCGTTTCAAATCCTCTTGCGTAACCCGCAAGATGTTGTCATCATCGCTAAACCATCCTGGTGGAACTCGCTCCACACACTGGCGGTCCTCGCCGCCGTATTCCTCCTCACCTTAGTGACCCTCATTTGGAGCGTGCTCCTGCGTCACCGCGTTCGGCAGCAAACGGAAGTGATCCGCAATCAGTTGCAGGATGCCTCGCGTCTGAAGGAACTCGCCGAATCTGCCAATCGCGCGAAAAGTGATTTCGTCGCCAATATGAGTCACGAAATTCGCACGCCCATGAACGGCGTGCTCGGCATGACGGAACTGGCCCTGCTAACCGATTTGACATCCGAACAGCGCGAGCTTCTTGAAACCGCTAAAGCATCCGCTGATTCGCTGCTTTGCATCGTCAACGATATTCTTGATTTCTCAAAGATTGAAGCCGGCAAGATGGAACTCGATTCCACGCCGTTCCGCTTGCATGACGGCATACCCAGAATCCTAAAACCACTAGCCTTGCGCGCCGACTTGAAAGATCTCGAACTCGCTTGTGACATCAGTCCAGACGTGCCTACGGAAATCGCCGTCGATTCTATCCGTTTGGGCCAGATCCTGGCCAATTTGATCGGTAACTCCATCAAGTTCACGCTGCAAGGCGAGATTGAATTGACGGTCAATCTGGATTCCCTCGACAAGGGCCTCGCCACTCTCCGCTTCATTGTTCGCGACACCGGCATCGGCATCCCGCTCGAAAGGCAGAAAACTGTCTTCGAAGCCTTTACCCAGGCCGACGCAGCCACCACTCGCAAGTTTGGCGGTACCGGATTAGGTCTCACCATCTGCACGCGCCTTGTCGAGTTGATGGGCGGCCGCATTTGGGTAGAGAGCCAAGTCGGTGTGGGTAGCCAATTCCACTTCACAATCCAAGCGCCTGTCATCGAAGAAACAGCCTCTTCCGCCAATTCGATGGCACCGGCTGGCTTGCCCGTGCTGATTGTCGATGACAACGCCACCAACCGCCGCATCTTGGCCGCCATGCTGCGCAAAGAAGGAATGCAGCCGAGTCTCGCCGCCGATTGCAACGCAGCTCTCTTGCAGCTTCAGAATCAACCGTTCTCCCTGGCTTTGATTGATTGCCACATGCCCGACGTCGATGGCTTCAATTTAGTCAAGCAGATGAAGCTAGGCGCCCTGTCGGCAGCCATGCCCGTGGTGATGTTGAATTCACCCGGCAGGCCGCAAGACGCAGCGCGCTGCCGCGAACTCCATCTGGCCACTGTCACCAAGCCGCTATCTCACTCGCAAGTCATGGCAGCCATACAACTGGCTATTGGAAATTACACGCATTCTCATCATGCGCACGCTCCCAGCGCTCAACAGATCGTTAACGACGCGCCGCCACTGCAAATTCTCCTGGCCGAAGACAACCTCGTCAATCAAAAGGTAGCTTCGCGCATGCTTCAGAAACACGGCCACTTTGTCACCATCGCCAGCAATGGCCACGAAGCCCTAACGGCCTGGGAACAACAGACCTTCGATTTAATCCTCATGGACGTCCAGATGGCGGAAATGGACGGTCTCGAAGCGGCTGCTGCCATCCGGCAAAAAGAGCGCGCCCGCGGCCGCGGTAGTCACATCCCGATCATCGCCCTTACGGCTCACGCCATGTCCGGCGACCGTGACGCTTGTTTGGCTGTGGGCATGGATGGCTTCGTCACCAAGCCCATCCGCATCGACGATCTCATTCGCGAAATTAGCCGCGTCCACGATACTCTCGCCGCATAGTCGGGCCACTCCCTTGTAGCGGCAACCTTCCCGCGTCCGTCCCTTCTGCAATAATGCCTGAAGTAGCTCTCGGAGCAAGGACCGACGACACATGTTTAAGCGAATCGCCAATTTGTTCAGGGGACTTTTTGGGCAGGCCGTATCCTCGGCAGAGCGCGCCAACCCAGAGGCACTTCTCGAGGTAGAAAGCGAGAATCTCCGTAAGCAGCTAGCCAGCTATAACCAGGGACTTATTTCGCACGCGGCCCTCTGCGAACGACTCATGGCCCAAGTCCGTAAACTTGAAGCCGAACAAACCGATGTGCGCGCCAAGACCTCAGCTAATCTGCGCGTCGGCAACCGCGCCGCTGCTGGCCAATATGCCCTTCGTCTGCAGTCCATCGAATCTGAGCTAACCGAAAATCGCAAACAACTCGAACAAGCCGAAACCACTTATCGGGATTTGGTCAAAGCCCGCGACGTCTCCGTCGCCGCCGCCAAGCAAAAAATCGAGTCCATCAAAGCCGATATCAGCGATCTCAAAACCAAGAAGGCTCTGGCCGCTCTCACCGAAACCGCTTCCGGCATGATCACCAGCATCGGTGGCTCGGGCGATACGCTCGACCGTCTGCAAAACATGGTGCATGAAGAGAAATCAAAAGCCGCCGGTCGAGTACGCGTCGCCCACGATAGCCTCGATTCCAGCGGTGTCTTGGTGAAAGAAGCCGAACAACAGGCGCTGGCCGACCAAGCCTTGGCCGATTTTGCCGCCCGCGAAGGCATCGCCTTAGACCCGGCTCCGGCGCTACCTCAAGCTGTGCAAACCCCCAAAAGCATGGGCCCGGTCGCCAGTGGCCCTACGCCCGTGAAGGAATAAAAAGCCCGCGAGCCTATCATGGCCTTACCAGCTTGGGCGAGCCGCCTAGTGGATCTCTACGAAAGCGGCGCCTATAACCAGTTCCTCGTTTTCGGAAATATTCAGGACCGCCTGACCATTCCCGGCACCCCCGCGCGCCTCTCTAGCTTTACCGAATTCCTCATGGCCGTTTTGCTGCCGCGTTTTGACGTGGTCTTGAGCTACGATCTGGGCAACGGCATTCGCGTCGAAAAGGGTGGCGAACTGTTTTCGTCCTGGCCTGCACTGAAAGAACGCCAATTAGCCAAGCAACCGCTGCCTGCCATCGAATCGCTCACTCAATACTTCCGTTATTGCGGCAATCTTTCCCGCCTGCAACGTCAGACCGTGCAGGTCGCTTGTCTTATCAAGAACACCGAACTCATCGCTCCAGCCACCGGCGGCGCCAGCGACCACGAACTCGGCGCCATGCTCACGCTCATCCGCGATTGGTCCATGGACAACCTCCTCACAGGCCACCCCCTTGCCACCTTTCTGCTTTCTGAAAATCTCAACGACATCCACCCGCTGCTCTCACGTAACCCGCGCGCGCAACGCATCCCCATTCCGCTCCCGTCAGATACCGAAATGATCGAGGCCCTCGATGCCATGGCCCCGCGTTTTCCTTTCGCCCTCGGCCAAAACGGCCAGCGTAAGAGCGAACTGGCAGGAGCATTAGTCGGCGCCACCGTCAACGCCGCCGAAAGTCTGGTGAAGGAACTTGAACACGCGCGCAAAGCACCATCCAGTGCCGATCTCGCCGAAGTCAAAAAGCAAATCATTCAAGCCGAATCCCAAGGCTTAGTCGAATTCGTCCAAAGCCGCGCCACGCTCGACGCTGTGCAGGGCCACGAAGCCGTCAAAAATTGGTTGCGCCAGGATATCGCTTTGTGGAACAGCGGCGACATCAACGCCTTGCCCAAGGGATACTTGCTCAGCGGGCCTGTTGGAACCGGCAAAAGCTTTCTCGTCCAGTGTCTCGCCGGCGAAGCCGCTGTACCCATGGTCAAGCTGAAAAATTTTCGCGATCGCTGGGTCGGCAGCACCGAAAGCAATCTCGAGCGCATCTTCCGCCTGTTGCGCGCCCTCGGCCGCTGTTACGTTTTCATTGACGAAGCCGATCAAATGCTAGGCAAACGCGAATCTGGCGGTGATTCCGGCGTGTCCGGCCGCGTCTATTCGATGATGGCCGAAGAAATGAGCGACCCGGTGAATCGCGGCCGCATCCTCTGGGTGCTCGCCTCCAGCCGTCCCGATCTCATCGAAGTCGATCTAAAACGCCCCGGCCGCATCGACGTAAAAATTCCGCTCTTTCCCAGCGCCGACGCTAAAGAGAGCTTCGCCATGCTCCGTTTCCTTGCCAGTCAGCGCGGCTTGCAGTTGCAGGACAGCGACTTCCCCGCCCTCGAAAAGTCACTGCCAGACTGGCTCACTCCCGGTGCCGCCGAGGCCCTCGCCGTCAAAGCCTACCGCGCCTACCGCACCGAGAAAAAAAGTGCTGTGGAGGCCGTTCAATCGTGCCTGCAAGGCTATCGTCCTCCTGTTTCGCGCGACATTCTCGCCTTTCAAATGCGCATCGCCATCGCTGAAGCGAGCGATCCATCCTTCGTTCCTCCCACCTTCAAAGATCTCGGGAGCAGTGAACAATGACTCTCGATGAAATCGATTCCGACTTAGCCCTCTGGAAAAAAAGTCTCGGGGCCGCTGCCCAAAACTTGATGGATCTCTACTCCCTGCCTACCTATCAGCGGCTATCGGGCACCAACGGAGTTCCCAAAGCCAACCTCACCGGCATCACCGCTGCGCGTGTCTACCCTGCGCTCGATGGTGTCGCCAAACTTTTCGGAATCTTTGACGACTTACAAAGCACCATCAATCGCGCAGCCGATTTACGCCAGCGCATCTCGCCCATTTTTGCCTCGGACAGTAAGCTCCGTGAGATCGAAGAATTACTGCGTGGCAAAAGCGTCAAACTCCCAGCCGAACCCGTACCCATCGAAAAACGCACGCTGGCTACCGCCGTCGATAGCGTCCAAGCCGTTACTCCGGCGGAACTCATGGGTGCCATGGCGCGCAGTTTTACGGCCGCTCGCGACATTGTCCTCGCCGTCAACGCCGCTTGGGAACGCTTAGGCATGGCTCTCGATCAGTCGCTTACAGACCTAGCCTCGCTTCGCGCCGAAGCCGACCGCTGGAAGATTAACTTTCCCGCCTTGGCCAATGCGGACAAATCTCTCGAAACGATCCGCGCTCGAATTGAGACCGACCCTTTGGCCTGTTCGAACGAATTCGATTCGTCGGTCGCGCCCGCACTTAATCAAGCGCGCATCGCTTTGAATCGGCT
>Ga0302319_10004634_pt1 | contig 28108 bp, 23 predicted proteins | sample Bog_T0_2_FD_203319 | JGI IMG/M metagenome (GOLD analysis project Ga0302319, IMG submission 203319) | Peat permafrost microbial communities from Stordalen Mire near Abisko, Sweden - Bog_T0_2 | ecosystem: Environmental > Terrestrial > Soil > Wetlands > Peat | place: Sweden: Abisko, Stordalen Mire... | reverse complement strand
GCGCCAACTTCGTTTTCAACCTCGATTATCCCGGCCCGGTGGCCAACCAGCTCTGGACCTTCAGCCCGGCCGGCGCCGCTTCGACCGCCGACCTGGTCGCCGCGCTCGCCGCCGGCAACATCTACGTCGAGATCGGCAGCCAGGACTACCCGGCGGCGGAGTTGACCGGCCAGTTCGAGCTCACCCGCGGCTCGGAGAGCTTCACCCCGCCGGACCCGGCGCCGGCGATCGACCTCGGCAGTCCCTCCGCGACCGACGCGGCCCGCTTCCTCACCCAGGCCACGTTTGGCCCGACGCTGGCCGACATCGCCGGCGTCGCCGCCACCGGCTATGCCCCGTGGATCGCGAACCAGCTGGCGCTGCCCGCCACGTCACACCTCGCCGCCACGCGGGCCGATGCCGCCGCCTTCCCCAGCGACGGGGCGTACCCGATCACCGCGGACAACCGCATGGCCGCCTGGTGGCAGACGGTGGTGACCGCGCCCGACCAGCTGCGCCAGCGCGTCGCCTTCGCCCTCAGCGAGATCTTCGTTGTCTCCGATGTCGATCCGTCGCTCGCCAGCCAGCCGGAGGCGCTGGCCCATTACTACGACCTGCTGGCGGCCGACGCCTTTGGCAACTTCCGCCAGCTCCTGCAGGATGTCACGCTCAGCCCCGTCATGGGCCATTACCTCGACCTGCTGCAGAGCGCAGCCGCCAATCCGGCGCTGGGCACCAGCGCCGACGAAAACTATGCGCGCGAGGTCATGCAGCTCTTCACCATCGGGCTGAACCAGCTCAATCCCGACGGCTCCCTGGCGCTCGACCACCACGGCCAGCCCGTGCCCACCTACGATCAGGCGACGATCGTGCAGACCGCCAACGCGCTCACCGGCTGGTCCTATGCCGCGGCCGGCCCGGGCCCGAGCTTCTACGGCGCCGCGCCCGACTGGTTCGACCCGATGCAGCTCTATCCCGCGTATCACGACGACTCGGCCAAGACCATCGTCGGCGGGACCGTCCTCCCGGCCGGCGAGGGCGGCGCCGCCGATCTCACCGCCGCCCTCGACGCCCTGTTCCAGCACCCGAACACCGGGCCGTTCATCTGCCGCCAGCTGATCCAGCGCCTGGTCACAAGCAATCCGAGCGCCGGCTACGTCTACCGGGTCTCCCAGGTGTTCGCCGACGACGGCACCGGCACGCGGGGCAACCTCGCCGCCGTGATCCCGGCCATCCTGCTCGACTACGAGGCGCGCTCGCCCGCCCTGCTCGCCCAGGTCGGCTACGGCAAGCTCAAGGAGCCGCTCCTGCGCGAGACCGCCCTGTTTCGCGCGTTCGCCGCGGCCTCCGCGCCGAGCCGCTTCCCGCTCTTCACCCCCGACCAGGACCTCGGCCAGGCGCCGCTGCGGTCGCCCACCGTGTTCAACTTCTTCCTGCCCGACTACGAGCCGCCCGGCCCGCTGGCCGCGGCCGCCTGCTGCGCGCCGGAGTTCCAGATCACGACGGCCGCGACCGCGGTCAGCGTGGCCAACACCCTCGCCGGCGACGTTTATTCGCCGGTGCCCCCGGCCCCGTCCACCGTGGTGCTCGACCTCTCGGCGCTTACCGCCGCGCCCGACGACCCCACCCTGGTGGCCACCCTCAACCTGCTCTTGTGCGGCGGGAATCTGAGCGCCGCCGCGCAGCAGCTGATCATTTCCGGGCTTGCCAGCCTGCCCGCGGGCTCCACCCTGCCCGCCGACCGGGCCCGCTTCGCCCTCGCGCTCGTCCTCACGGCGCCCGGGGGCGCGGTCCAGCAGTGACCGTCTTCGTATCCACGTTTTCATGACACGTTTCCCCTCCGCCCGGCCGGGTTCCGCCCCCCCGCTCCGCCTCACGGCCGCGCTGGCCGGGATCGCGCTGGCGCTCGCGCCGCCCCGCGCGGCGCGGGCCGAAGACAGCCTGGCCTACGAGTACGAGAATTACCAGGAGTCGGGCGGCCGGATCGACGTGCGGACCCAGGGGACCCAGGCCGACCAGGACCTCGGCACCGACCTGCACGTCACGGTCGGCGGCGTGATCGACACCATCGCCGGGGCGACGCCCACCGGCCAGCCGGCGCCCGCGGGCAGCGGCCAGGTCGTGCTCTCCGAGCTGCACGATCGCCGCCAGGCCTGGAACGCGGACCTCTCCGACCAGCTCCCGCGGGTCAGCGTCTCGGCCGGCTTTGCCCGCAGCCTCGAGCACGACTACGTCTCGAACGGCTGGTCCGTCAACACCCTGACCACCTTCAACCAGAAGAACACCACCCTGCTGGTCGGAGCCGCCGGCACCGATGACCACGTCGAGGTGTTCTTCCTGCCGGAATGGCTCGGGAAACGCAGCGGCGACGTCATCGTCGGCGTCACCCAGTTGCTCGATCCCCTCACCGCGGTATCCTTGGACGTGACCCAGGCGCGCGTCACCGGCATGCTCAACGAACCCTACAAGCTGGTGCAAAAGGACATCGCGGTCCTGACGGGCGTTTTCCTGCCCGAGACCTTCTCGGAAAACCGGCCGGACCAGCGCAACCGCTCCACGGCGCTGCTGTCGCTCGACCGGGCGTTTCCCCGCTGGCACGGCTCCGTCGAGGCCAGCTATCGCTTTTATCGCGACTCCTTTGGGATCAATGCCCAGACGGCGGCCCTCGCCTGGTTTCAGAAATTCGGGGCCAAATTCATCCTCCAGCCGGGAGTCCGGCTTTACGGGCAGAGCGCGGCGGATTTTTACTATTACGATCTCGACGCCGCCGCCATCGTGCCCACCCGGATTCCGGTGGCCGCCGGACCGAATTATTCCTCGGACGCCCGCCTCTCGGCGTTCACCAGCGTCAACTATGGCATGAAGGCGGTCTGGAACGCGGCGGACTGGCTCCAGCTCACCGCCGCGCTCGAGCGCTACGCGCAGCATGGCACGGACGGCGTCACCCCGCAGAGTGCCTACTACCGCGCGGCCATCACGAGCCTCGCCGCCAAGGTATCCTGGTAATGGCCTTCATCGCCCAGTCCCAGCGCACCCCCGCTCCCGCGCCGACCCCGGCGGGGTCCGACCTCCCGCTGCGCCGGCGGGTGTTTCCCGCGCTCGGCACGCAGTGCGAGCTGCAGTACGCGGCGCCCGGCGGCGACGCCCAGGCGGCGGAGTTCGAGCGCCAGGCGGTGGGCTGGGTCGAGGCGTTCGAGGCGAAGTATTCCCGCTTCCGCCCGACGAGCCTGCTCAGCCGGATCAACGCTGCGGCCGGACAAGCCTGGGTCGAGGTCGATGCGGACGCCGAACAGATGTTCAAGCTGTGCGACACGCTGGCCTTCATGACCCAGGGCGTGCTCGACCCCACCGCGCTGCCCCTCATCCGCCTGTGGAACTGGAAGGATCCCCATCCCGTGGTGCCGTCCGCCGAGCAGGTCGCCGCCGCCCGCCGGCTGGTCGGTTGGGGCAAGGTCCAGCGCGCGCCGGGCCGGATCTTTCTCCCGGAGGCGGGCATGGCGATCGATTTCGGCGGCTTCGGCAAGGAATATGCCGTCGACCTCGTGGCTCAGATCGCCACGCAATGCGGCATCGTCCAGGTGCTGGTCGACTTCGGCCATGACCTGCGCGTCCTGGGCGCGCCGCCCGGCCGCCCGGCCTGGCACATCGGCCTTGAGGATCCCCAGCGGCCCGGGCAATCCTGGGGCAGTGTCGCGCTCAGCGGCAGCCTGGGGATCGCCTCCTCTGGCGATTACCTCCGCTGCTTCGTGGCCGACGGCCGGCGCTACGGGCACATCATCGACCCGCGAAACGGCCGCCCGGTCGCCAACGGCTGCATCCAGGCGACGGTCATCGCCGCCACCTGCCTCCAGGCCGGCGTGCTGTCCACCACGGCGTTTGTGCTTGGCCTGACCCAGGGCATCGATTTCATCCAGGCCTGCCCGGGCGCCGAAGGCCTGCTTCTCGCCGATCAGGTCCGCGCCCAGACCCGCGGCTTCTTTCGCTATGTCGTCTCCGCATAAACTTCCCCGGGCCGCCGCCGTCCTCGCCCTCGCCCTCGCGCTGGCGGGAACCGCCCGGGGTGAGATCAAGGTGGGCGACGTCTTCCCACCGCTTGCGGCGGCGGGCCCGGCGGATCCCGGCTTGCCCGCCACCTCGGGCCGGGTCGTCCTGGTTGATTTCTGGGCCTCGTGGTGCGCGCCGTGCAAATCGTCGTTTCCGGCGTACGCCCGCCTTTACGCCGACTACGCTCCGCGCGGACTGGTCGTCGTGGCGGTGAGCATCGACAATTCCGCCGACGACTATGCGGCCTTTGTCCGGAAGCATCGGCCGCCCTTCCCGACGGTGCGCGACCGGGACCAAGGCCTCGTCAGCACGGTCGCCATTCCCGGCATGCCGACCAGCTACCTGATCGGCCGCGATGGCCGGGTGCGGTATGTGCACGAGGGCTTCCACACCGGCGAGACCGAGCGCACGCTGCGGGCGGAGATCCAGTCGCTGCTGGCGGAGCCGGCCGGAGGGCCCCCATGAGATCCCCGCGCTTCCCGCGTCTCATCCTCCTCGCCGGCCTCGGCCTCGCCGCGGCCGCCGGCTGCGCCGGCCCGGGCGCCGTCCGGGTGCATCCGTGGGAACGCGGCGCGCTGGCCGATCCCACGATGCAACCGGACCGGGATCCGCTGGGCTCGGCCATGAGCGAGCATGTGTTCTATTCGCGCGAGGCCGCGTCGGGCGGCCGGGGCGTGGGCGGCAGCGGCTGCGGCTGCAACTAAACGATCGCCCTTGCGTCCCGGCGCCTTCAGCCCAGCCTGGGAGCGGAGAGAAGGTCATGCCCCCGTCCACGCTGCTTCACATCGAAGATGACCCGCTCTGGGGCGTCCTGGTCGGCGAGATGGTGCGGGGCTGGCCGGAGGTGCAGTACCTCGCCCTGGCGGTCACGGGCCCCGACGGCATCGCGCAAAGCACCCGGCTGCAGCCGGACCTCGTCCTGCTCGACCTGCAGCTGCCCGGGGCGGGCGGCTTCGACATCGCCGCCGCGCTTGCGCGCCTGCCCAAGCCCCCGCGCGTCATCATGCTCACCATGCTGACGAACGACGCGGTGCTCTACCACGCCACCCGCCCCACCATCGCCGGCCTGCTGTGGAAGGGCGACTCCATCAATGCCGAGCTGCGCCGCGCGATCGCGGAGTCGGTGGCCGGCCGGAGGTGCTATTCGCCCCGGATCCAGGCCGACCTGCAGGCGCTGCGCGGCGATCCGAACGCCTTCTTCAAGATCCTGTCCGACCGCGAAATCGACCTGCTGCCCTGGCTGGGGCGGGGCGAGTCCGACGACCGCATCGCCGGGCGGATCGGACTGCAGTCGACCACCGTCCGCTCCCACCGCCAGCACATCATGCACAAGCTCCGGCTGAGCAGCACGCCCGAGCTCATGTGCTGGATCGAGGCGAAGGGTTTCGCCCTGCGTCCCCTGGCGGGGCGGTCGTGACCCGGCGGAATCGCCTGTCAATAAAATTCATTCCTCAAATTTGAGGAAATCCACGGCGTGCGGATTCCGGGCCGCGGGCTGACCTTGGGCGCCGTGATCGCCCCCATGAAAATTGCCGCCGCCTTCCATCGCCGCTGCCGCTGGATCAATCTGCCCACCGCGAGCCTGATCGCCCTCCTGCAGCGGAGCCCGGTGGCGCAGGTGGTCCGGGTAGCCGACGAGATGATCCAGGCCGCGCCCGCCGGCGCCGTGCTGCGGTCGGCGGCCGCCGCGGCCGCCGCCCTGGGCGGACTCCACTCCCTGGCGGGCGCGACCACCCTGGTGTCGAGCCCGCTGGTGTCGCCGGTCAGCGCGACCGTCGGGAGTTCGATTTCCACCACCGCGATCACGGTCAATGGCACCACCAGCCAGCCGGGATCCTGGGCGATCGCGCCCGAGAGCCCGACCGCGGCGATCCCGCCCGGCCTGGCCTTTTCCAACTCGAGCGGCACGAGCGTGAGCGGCTCGGGTGCCAAGAACATTGACGTGCCCAACGGCGTGCTGTTCCTGAGCGGGACCCCGACCGCGGCGGGGACCTACAACCTCGGGCTGGTGGCCTACGAGTTCGGCGGGGAGACCGGGATCAATTCCCCGACCTACACGTTCACCATCGTGGTCAGCGCCTCAAGCAGTGCGCCCGGCTTCACGACGTCACCCGCCTCCGCGACGGTGAATGTGGGGCAGTCGGTCACCTTCACGGCCGCGGCCACGGGGTCGCCCACGTATGCCTGGCAGAAAAACGGCAGTCCCATCTCCGGTGCCACCAGCGCCACCTACACCATCGCCAGCCCGCAACTCGGCGATGCGGGGAGCTACAGCGTGGTGGCGACCAACGGCAGCGGTTCGACCACGAGCGGCGCGGCCACCCTCACGGTCGTCTCCACCTCGGCCGCGCCGGTGTTCACCTCCCAGCCGCTCAGCCAGCTGCAGGTGGACCAGGGCGTGACGGTTAATTTCAACGCCACCGCGGTCGGCGGGACCGTCTCGTACCAGTGGGAGTTTGGCAGCGGCACGCCCGTGACCAACGGCGTGGACGCCGACGGCAACACCTACTCGGGCGCCGGGACCGCATCGCTGGTGGTGGTGGCCAACAGCAGCAGCAGCGTCTACAAGGTCGTCGCGAGCAATGGCAACGGCTCGACCACCAGCGCGACCGCCACCATGACGGTCGCCTCTACGGGATCGACCCCGGTCTTCACCACCCAGCCCCTGACCCAGAGCGCAACCGTGGGCCAGACCGTGACCCTGACGGTCGCCGCCACCAATGCCGCCACCTACCAATGGTACTTCGGCAGCGGCCAGGTCGCCGGCGCCACCAGCCCGACCCTGACCCTCCCCAACGTCCAGACTTCCGCCACCGGCACCTACTACTGCATCGCCACCAGCGCCGGCACGTCGGACATCTACGGCGACACGATTCCGGGCAATTCGACCAACAGCGCCAACGCCACCGTGACCGTCACCGCCTCTGCGGTCCCGGTCTTCACCACCCAGCCGGTGGCGCAGACCGTCAATGTCGGCTCGACCGTCACATTTACGGCGGCCGCGACCGGCTCGCCCACCTACCAGTGGACGTTCAATGGCGCCAGCATCACGGGCAACGCCTCCGCCACCACCGCCACGCTCACGTTGTCCAGCGTGGCGTTGTCGGCGAGCGGGACCTATGCCGTCGTGGCTACCAACGCCGGGGGACCGGTCACCAGCAACAGCGTCACGCTCAGCGTGCTCAACGTGGCCAGCCCAAGCTTCACGCTCGCCGCCAGCCCGGCGGCGGCGACGGTCGCCACCGGACGCACGGCGGTGTTCAACGCCATCGCCACCGGCACGCCCGCCCCAACTTACCAATGGACCCTCAACGGCAGCACGAGCATCCCTGGTGCCAGCGTGACCAACGATCCCATCCTGGTGATCACCGGAGCGACCGCGGCCGACGCGGGCACGATCAACTGCACTGCGTCCAATACCATCGGCACCCCGGCCACGAGCTCAGCCACCCTAGCCGTCATCAACACCGCCAACCCCGGATACCTGACCAATCTGTCGGGACGGGGCCTGGTCGGCAGCGGAGCGGCGAACGCCCTGTTCGGCGGCTTTGGGATCAGCGGCACCGGCACGAAACAGCTGCTGATCCGCGGCATGGGCCCCAGCTTGGTGCCCGGTTACATTTTTGGAATCGCCGATGCCCTCGCCAGCACGACGCTGTCCCTGTACAATTCGTCGCAGGTGGTGCTGGCTCAAAACGCCGGATGGGGCGGCACGCCCGCCCTGATGACCGCCGATTCCCAGGTAGGGGCCTACCCGCCGATCTCGACCACGTCCTTGGACTCCATCCTGTATCTGCCGGTCGGCACCGGCTCCTCCAGCGCTTCGGTGGGCGGCGTGGGCTCGTCCATCGGCGACGCGGTGATCGAGCTTTACGATGCGGACACTCCCCCGCTCGCCGCCAAGCTGACCAACGTCTCGGTGCGCGCCCCGGTGGGGACGGGGGCGGATATCCTCTTCGGAGGCTTCGCCATCGGCGGAACCACCGATGAGACCGTCCTGATTCGTGGCATCGGCCCCCGCTTGGGTCTGGCCCCGTTTAACCTCAGCCCGGTGCTGGCCCACCCGGTTCTGTCCCTGTATCTCGGGGCAACTCCGACGGGATATGCCAACACGGGCTGGGGCGGAGACGCGGCGCTGGCCAGCGCCATGGCCACCGTCGGTGCCTATCCCCTGGATGCCTCCTCCCAGGACTCTCTCCTTCTGGTCACGTTGCCGCCCGGCAGCTACTCCGCGGAAGTCTCCGGCCTCAACGGCGCCACCGGCATTGCGGTCGTCGAGGTCTACGAGATCTACTGATCCGACTGGTCCTCGGGCTGCCCAAAAGTAACGCAGGCGGAACGCCTGCCATCGCCTTGCCGGCAGGCGCGACGCCTGCGCTGCCTTCTAAGTGCCGCACTTACTATTATAGCGGCGCATGCTCGCCGTCATCACCTCAGCCGCCCTGCAGGGCATCGACGCCGAACTGGTTCAGGTGGAGGTCAATGCGAACGAGTCGGGCGATCCGAGGTTGATCCTCGTCGGCCTGCCGGACGCGGCGGTCAAGGAGTCCGACGACCGGGTGATGTCCGCCCTCAGCAACAGCGGTTTTGTCGGACTGCGCACCCGCACGACGATCAACCTCGCCCCGGGCCACATCCGCAAGGAGGGTCCGATTTACGATCTCCCCATTGCCCTAGCCATTCTCTTTGCCACCGGCCAGCTCCAGACCCCCGTCCTGGAGGATTATCTCATTGCGGGTGAGCTGAGCCTGTCCGGCGCCACCCGTCCCGTGCGCGGGGCGTTGGCGATGGCCCGGCTGGCGCGCAAGCTGGGCAAGCGGGGTGTGCTTCTGCCCCCGGCCTCGGCCGAGGAAGCCGCGCTCGTCGAGGGCGTGCCTGTTTTCAGCGTCGATTCGCTCGATTGCGCCTTTCGTTTCCTCGCGGGCGAGCGCCCCCTGGCCCAAGTCGAATTCAACTCGGTCCGGCCGTGGCTTGGGCCCGCCACCGCCCTGGCTCCCGATTTCTCGGACATCAAGGGCCAGCCCGGACTGCGGCGCGCCGTCGAGGTCGCCGTGGCGGGCCAGCACAACCTGCTGATGATCGGCCCACCCGGCTCCGGCAAGTCGATGGTCGCGAAGCGAATCCCGACGATCATGCCCGAACCGACCCTGGAAGAGCACCTGGAGGTCCTGAGCATCCACTCGGCCGCCGGCCGGGCAATCGCCCAAGACCCCGCCCTCTGGACGTCCCGCCCGTTTCGCGCGCCCCACCACACGGTGTCCGACATCGCCCTCCTCGGCGGCGGCTCGATCCCCGGTCCCGGCGAGATCTCACTGGCCCATCACGGCGTCCTGTTTCTTGACGAGTTGCCCGAGTTCAAGCGCGGCGCCCTCGAGGTTCTGCGGCAGCCGCTCGAAGACGGCCAGGTCACGATCTCACGCAGCGCGGGCAAGCTGACGCTGCCCTGCGCCTTCATGCTTGTCGCCGCCATGAACCCCTGTCCCTGCGGGTATTTGGGGGATCCAAAGCACGAATGTCGCTGCACGCCGGTGCAAATACAGCGGTACCGTGCCCGGGTCAGCGGACCCCTGCTCGACCGGATCGACCTGCACATCGAGGCGCCTTCGTTGTCCTTCAAGGAACTGCGCTCCGAGACTCCGGGGGAACCCTCCGCCGCGATGCGCGTCCGCATCCAGGCGGCCCATGCCCGCCAGCACGCCCGTTTCAAGGGCACGAAGACGACCGTGAATGCTCGCATGACCCACGCGCAAATTCGTAAAAACTGCGCGATCGACTCCACGCTCGGCGACCTGCTGCAGCAGGCGATGGAGAAGCTCTCCCTCTCCGCCCGCGCCTACGACCGCATCCTCAAGGTCGCCCGCACCATCGCCGACCTCGCCGCCGCCGACCGGATCGAGGCCGCCCATCTGCTCGAGGCGATCCAGTACCGCAGTCTGGACCGGAACCTATTCCGTTAAGACCGGGTCGCAGCGGCGGCTCATTTCAGCCCCAGGCGCGCCACCACTTCGTTGGTCAACTCGCGAAATGCCGCCGCTCCGGCGGCCGATCCATCGTAGATGGCAATGGGCTGGGCCTGCATCGGCGCCTCGCTCAGCGCGATATTCTCGGGTATGACGGTCTGAAAGAAATGGAGCTTGCGAAACTCCTTTTCACCGGGGAGGCGCTCGATCGTTTCCTGGTGGGAGGCCACGTGCCGCCGCACGCGCGAAAACACGATTCCCAGGCATTTGATCTGGAACTCGAGCTCCCGCCTGAGGTACGCGAGCCGGTCGAGCAGCAGTCCCAGCCCGACCGAGGAGAGGAAATCCGGCTGCATGGGCACGAGGAACCAGTCGCTGGCGTAGAGCGCATTCTGGGTGGCGGTCTGCAGGTTGGGCGGGCAATCGCAGAGGATGATGTCATAGGCATCGATGACCCTCGCGAGTTTGCGGGTGAGGATGCGTTCCCGGCCCGGCCGGGCGGCGAGGTCGAGGTCGAGGAAGGTCAACTCCAGGTGGCTGGGCACGAGGTCGAGCCCGGGGATGGCCGGGACGACATCGCGGATGATGCAGTCCTCGAACTTGGTGGGTTTGTCGCGCTTGCGTTTGGCATCGAGCTCGAACACATCGGCCATGGTGCCGTGTTCCTCCGCCCAGCTCGACCAGGCTTTCTCGGACAGCAGGCTCAGCGAGGTGTTCGTCTGGGGGTCCAGGTCGATCAGCAGCACTTTTTTCTGATGATCTCGCGCCAGGTAGGCACCGAGATTGACGGCCGTCGTGGTTTTGCCCACGCCACCCTTCATATTGACGAGCGAGATGACGACGGCTTTTGGCATGGCGGGTGACGAAGCATAAAGCCTGCCGTTTTTCCGCGCGCAACCCGCCCGCGTTAAATCGCGGCAACGTCAGATCCGCACGGCGCGCAGGGTGGCGAGTTCGCCCCACTCGCTGACGGCGGGCACGCGGTGCGGCGCGGCCCTGAGGCGCCTCCCGGTGCGCAGTCGGTAAGCGGCCAGCTGAGCCTCGACGAAACCCCGGCTGCCCAGAACCCCGGCGGCGGTGAAGTATCGCACCCGGCAGCGCAGGACGTCGGCCAGCGGCAATTTGCCCCCCTGAGCGATCACCCGCTGGAAGTCAGCCTGGGAAATCCGCGCGCCTTTCTCCCGAGGCGCCGATCCGATACTATAGAGCATCTGGCGGTAACGCGCCTGGGCGATCGTCCAGTCTGTTTCCCCGAGAAGGAGGCAAATGCCTTCCTGAGCCTTCCGGTGCCCCGCCACCGCCTCCCCGTATCCGCAATAGCGGTAGTCCTTCGGATCGATGACCAGATCCGCCCGCACGCAGTTCAGGTCGACGTACGCACCGACCGCTGGGATCACCCATTCCAACAGCACGCTTCTGAAGCGTTCAGCCCACAGCGTGCCGTAGCGCTCATGGGTTCGGTTGAACCAGATGGAAAATCGCTGCTTGAGCAGCTGCATGAACGCGGAGACATCGCCCATCATCGCGACCATCCGCTTGCGCCACGCCCTGCCCTCCGGGCTCTGGCTGGCCAGCCACTGTTCGATCACCTTCAGCCGCGCCGGCTGATGGAGGGTCGGCTGGGGATGGAGCACCCGGTAGCGCCGTAACAACTCCGCATCGCTGATCTCGATCTTCTTGGGCACCAGGATCTTCACATGGAAATGATTGGACAGGATGTCATGGGTCACGACCCGGATCCCGCAGAAGTCCGCCACCTGCCACAACTGCTTGCGCAGAACCTCCTTGTCCACGTCGTCAAACAGCAACTCCCCATTCACCGTCCGGGTGAAACAATGATAGACCGCATCGCAGGTTTCCGGGGCTATCTTGATCCGCGGCGTTCGCACCCCCCGATAATAGCAACCGCCCACCCCTCCCTTTCCCGACCCATCTCCGAGAAGCCTGTCCCCGAATGACCCTGTGCCTGTCCCCGGAAGACCGAGCCTGTCCCCGAAGAACCCCAGAAGACCCGCAACCCTTGAGCCTGTCCCCAGCTTCTTGAGCCTGTCCCTCGCGGGCTTGGTGAGGCTGTCCCTGTCGGATGGGTTGGGGGCGCGGCTATTTTGGGTTGGGAGTGCTCGAGCCCCGGCGCTTGAGTTGGCGGCGGACGTCGAGGATCGACTCGGGGTCCTCGAATCGGGTCCAGGCGCTTTCAAGGGTCGCAGCGTCGGCCTGGCGCCGGCGCTCGAGTTGCTTGACCAGCAACCGCGGCGGGGTCGGGCCTTCCTGTAGAATGCGGGATAGGATCAGGTCGGCGTCGCGCATCCCGCCGAGCACCCGCTCCAAGGCGTGCGCGCGCCGGCTGACCTTGCGAACCGACCGGCCCAGGAGCGGCCCGAAGAAAACTCCGAGATACCGCAGGCGCCGCAGGGCAATGCGCAAACGGTGCAGCTTCTCGGGAGACCGGGAGTGCCGCCAACGCCCAAGTCCCAGGGCCCGCCTCAGCCCTTTGGCGAGCGCCCGCCGCGCCGGGCCAACCAGGGCCACCGGCGGAGCCGAGACCGCTTCCGCCGGAAGTTCGACACGGAGCAGGCGCTCGATGCGCGATTGCAAGGCCGCAAAGCGGGCGCCGTGGATCTGGCGCCGGACCGTGGCTTGCTGCAGCCGCCGCAGCGCGATCTGGTGGGCGACAAATCTCGGCCAGAGACGGTGACCCGTGAACTGGGCCGACATGGCCTCCGTCGAAAAGAACCCGATCCAGACATCAAGGTCGCGCGCGATCCCAAGGATGCGGTTGACCTGCTGCAGGTCCCGGTCGACGCGGGCCGCCGAGGTTCGCTTCAGGGGCCCGCGAAAGGCCCGCAGCACCGACCGCATCCGCCGCACGGCGATGCGAAGATCGTGCAGCGACTCAGCGCTAACGCCATCGAGCGTTCCGGGAACGTTGGCCAGCATCGTCCGGAAATTGAGGAAGAGCAGGCGCCGGACCCCCTCGTGCAGCAGCACCGACGGAGCCAGCAACTGAACCCGCGGCCCGCCGGCCAGCAGCCGCAACTCGAGGTCAACGGGAAAGGCCTGGCGCCACCGCACCGCCTCCAACCGGCCGCACCCAACATTGCCCGGAAACAGGGCGCTGCGGATGCCGACCCGGATCCGCCGCTTCATCACGTGAACCGAGGCGACCGAGGCATCCTGCAGGTGACTCGAGTCCAGCGCATCGGCAATCCTCAGCAGGGCAGCGGCATACAGCACGCGCCGCGACTCGGGAGCACGGGCGGCACGGGCGCGGGCCCGTTCGAAGGTCAGGCTCGCCGGATGCAGCCGGATCAGGCTCGCAATCCACCTCGCGTCGGCCGGCACCAATCCCTCGATCCCGCGGCGCCGCACGATCCCGGCGCCCAGCTCGGCGTGACGGCGAGGATTGATCCCGTAGGCTATATCGTGGAGCAGGCAGGCCGCCTCAAGGCGGTCGCGGTCCCCGGCCGGAATGCCGAAGATCGCCCGGGTCGCGTCAAACAGCTTCAACGCTAGCTCGGCCACTTGCCGGGCATGGACGGACTCGGCCCCGTATCGCGTCCAAAGCTCCTCGATTGAGGACCGGGTGGAGAATGTCAGGGACATGGCGGAGGCGCGACGACGGGGAGACCGGGTCCATTGCGCCACCCGGGCGCGGACAAATCAATCCCGGCAATGTTACATCGGCCGGGGACCGGCCACCCGAAACCTAGCGCCTCCAGCCGCCCGGATGCACTTCCATGCCACCGCCCCAATGACCGCCACCGTCCATCCAGCCTCCGTCGTGATACCACCCACCGCCGCGGTCGCCATCGACGTATCCCACGCATCCGGCGACTCCAAATTGGAGACCGACGAGGATAAGGGTGCCGAGCAGGAGCTTTTTAATGTGATTCATGGGTGATTGACGGGATTGGCGTTGTTGACGTACTCCACCACCCCGACCGTGCCGCCGGTGGGGTCGGCAATAAGGGCGAAGCGGCTGCCGAGCGCGGCGGCATGCGGCACGACGATGACCTCGCCGCCCAGTGCCGGGACCCGGCCGACCAGGTCGTCGATGTCAGTGACGCGGATCACACCCAGCCAGCCCGGCTTGGCGTCCGCCCGATCCGGGAGCGGCGAGATGCCACCCCGATTGAAGTCTCCGGTGGCAAGCAGCAACTCGGTCTTCCGACCCAGGCGGCTATCGGGCGTCACGTCATAATTCAAAACCTGCCGGTAAAAGTCCGCCGCAGCCTGCGGATTCCGGACAAAGAGGTGAAACCAGTTCCACTCCCCCAGACCCGGCTCCCGGTCCGGGGAGTCGCCGGAACTCGACTGGATCAGGCCGACCGGGGCGTGATCGCCATCCGTGATGATCGCCAGCGAACCCAGTTCCGGGAAATCGCGGGCCGGAGCCCGCACCACACCGCCCGCCTTCGCGACCGCCGCCAGGGCGGCGCCGATATCCGCGACTGCAATATAATTGATCCAGCGGGCGGCATGCGGCGCGGCCGATGAGTCGCGCTGCCTCAAACCGGCGATCGGATGGTTCCCATTGCTGAGGACCGTGTAGGCCGTCCCATGCTGCTCAACGGTGATGGCGGTCCAGCCAAACAACCCCGAGTAGAATTTCGCGGCCGACGCGGGGTCCGTGGTGAACAATTCCGCCCAGACGAACTTGCCCGTGTGGGACTCGACGGTGGCCGGATTGTTGAGCGGCGGAAAATCCCCGGCGCGGGCGGTGGGCGTAAAACCGCTTCCGAGCAGCGCGGTCGTGACGGCGGCGAGCGCCGCCAGGCGTGGGTAGATTGAGGTCTGGTGCATGCGACCTCCAGCGTACCCGAGAGCCCCGTCCGTCGAAATGGGGTATTACCCTATCGCCGCGGCGCCCCGTCCGCGTCCGTCCCGTGGAGCGGGATTACGCCGCCACCGGGCGGGCCGCCGCCGGGCCATAGACCAGCGGAAAATGCCGGCCGCGCATCACCTGGCCGTCGGCCACCCGGACAAACTGCTTCATGCAGTGCTCGCCCGAGGCGACGTAGCGGGTCTCGCCGGTCATGTAGTGCAACGCGATCGCGCGGCGCGGGCCACCGCTCGTGTTCGCATGCGAGCCGTGCCAGGTCAGGGCGTGGTGGTAATGCACCTCGCCCTTGCGCACCGGGCAGGAGCGCACCGTCACCTTGTGCCCCTCAAACTTCTTTGGCACGTCCTTCACAAAGTCCTTCCAGGTCGCCAGATACTTCATGTGGTCGCCCCACCGGTGGGATCCGGGCACCATGCTCATGCAACCATTGGCCACGTCGACGTCGTCCAGCGCCACCCAGGCCGAAACCTCGGTCATCGGCGCCAGGATCGGCCACAGGGGGGCGTCCTGGTGCCACATGTTCACCCCGCCCCGGGAAGCCGGCTTGTACTGGATCTGGTCGTGCCAGATCCGCAGCGTCGCGGCGCCCGTCAGCTGCGCTATCTCCTCGGCGATGACTGGATGGTGGATCAGCCGCGCAAACGGCCGGCTGGCCTCCCAGATGTTCACGATCTGCCACACGGGGGCCTTCGCGTCGCCGGTGAAGTTATGGCAAAGAACCGGCTGCGGGATGCCCTTTCGGTTGCGCTGGCGGATGACGCGCTCGATCTCGGCGCGCAGGATGTCGACCTCACCGTCGGAGATCACCTTCGCCCCGCCGAGATATCCCTGAGACTTGAATTTTGCGACCTGTTGCGGTGTCAGCATGGTGCATCACCCTCACCCGCCGGCGGCCGCTTGTCACCCACCGAAGCTTGCCCGCGACGCGCAGGTGTTGGCTATTTCTCCTGCCCAGTCAGCAGGGCGTCGCGATAGTGGGCCGGTGAAAGGCCGTCGATCCGCCGGAAGACCTTGCTGAAGTGGCTGGTGTCGCGGAATCCGGTGCGCGCCGCGATCTCCTTCACCGAGAGCCGGCGGTCCGCCAGCAGTCGCCGCGCCGCCTCCACCCGCATCCGCCGCAGATAATCGAGCGGCGGGTAACCCGTCACCTCGCGAAACAGCGCCTGCAGGCGGCTCGGGCTCAGGCCGGAGACGCCTTCGAAGGCCGCATGGTCAAGCGGCTGCGCGAGGTGCTCGCTCATGTGCCCGACCACCGCCTGCACCCGGAGTTGATCGCGCTGGATGGCGGGAGCCGGCCGCGACCTCGCCGGCTCGCCCAGCAGGGCGAGCAGCACGCCGCCCACCTCGACCGCCGCCAGCGCCGCGCCCAGCGCGCGTTCGGAGCGGTGGGCAGCGACCACCGCGTTCATCGCGCGCTCGAGCCGGTGCCCGGAGAAGAGGCGGCGCTGCGTCGCGATCTGCAGCCCGTGGGGAAAGCGCACCCGATAGGGGCGGCGGCGGTCAAGCCCGTGCGCCGTCCCCGGGCAATCCGTCGAGAAATCGAAGTGCACGGCGATATGCTCCACGGGCAGATCCCGGTCGGGATTGAACGCATGCGGCACGAAAGGGGGAATGAAGAGCAGGTCGTGCGACGCGAAGCCCCGTCCCAGGCCGCCCAGGCGCCATTCGCCGCGCCCGGCCACGATCAGAACCAGTTCGTGGTCGAAGATGATCCGCTCGGGTATCACCAGCCCGCCCCGGATCCGGTGGGCGATGCGCACCACCGGGTGGATCTGGCCGGGCAGCAGGGTGTGGGCCCGCCGCTTCGCCGGGGGCCCGGGCGGCGCGGGCCGTTGGATCAGCTCCACCACGCCGCGTTGCGTCCGGGCCACCGCGCACATGACGCCACCGTTCGCCCCATTCAGACCCGACCCGGCAGCAGGAACAGCAGGACGGCGAGGAAATGGCAGACACTCCCGCTGATCACGAGCGTGCGCCACATTGTGTCGTGGTAGCGCAGCCGCACCCAGTTGTAGAACACCGCCCCCACCGTGTAGCAGAGCCCCCCCGCCAGCAGCAGCCAGATGCCGCCGTGCGGCACGGCAGCGAGCAGCGGCTTGAGCGCGATGAGCACCAGCCAACCCACCGACAGGCAGGCGACGGTCGAGATCAGCCGGTGGCGGCCGGCGAAGAAGAGCTGGAACACCACCCCCGCGATGCAAAGGCCCCATACGATACCGAAGAGCGTCCAGCCCCACGGGCCGCGCAGGCTGACCAGCAGAAACGGCGTATAGCTGCCCGCTATGAGCAAAAAGGTGGACGCATGGTCAAACCGGTGGAGCAGTCGCCGCCAGGGCGCGGTCCGGGAGCCGTGGTAGAGCGCGGAGGTGCCGTAAAGCAGGAGCAGTGTGACGCCAAAGATCGTGAAGCTGACCACGTGCCACGCATTGCCGCGCAGGCAGGAGAAGATGACCAGCAGGGCCAGCGCCGCTCCACCCAGGGCCAGGCCCAGTCCGTGCGTCAGGCGATGGGCGATCCTCTCGCCTCGCGTGCGGCCGGCCAGCTCAGCCCCTTCCGGAATGAGCGCCGGGCCCTCCGCGGCCGCCCGGTCGCGCCGGGCCCGCACCATGCGGTCGGCCAGCCGATCGCACCCGCGGATGAAACCGCAGGGACGCGGGCTGGTGAAATGGCCGGGTGCCCATTCTTCGCCATCCGCATAAAGCGTCTTGGGGATGATGCAGGTGCCAAAGACCAGGTCGGCCACCGGAAAGGTGAAGAAGCCCGAGATCGCCTCGTTGCAATCGATCACGGCATGATGCCGCAGGTGAAAGCTGTAGACCTTCCGCCAAAAACCGCCCCACCGGGGATGCTCGATGAGCGGACCCCAGCGTTCGAGGGACCAGTGCTCGATCGCATGGAACACCTCGTAAAGCGTGAGCGACGCCGCCAGAGCCGCAAAACCGGCGACAAACCACGGAAACGACGGCAAAGCCCACTGGAGCAGCATGAGCAGCGGCGTCAGCAGGCCCGCAAAGATCGCGAGGGTGTACCAGGGGAAAAACGAGGCCTCACCCTGCTCCGCCTCGAGGATCGGGAACAGATTCTCCACGAAGGGAATCTCCGTACCGCCGGGCGTCCGCTTCCGAACGATTCTCGTAAGATTATGATGCTTGGTATGTTGCCGATAAAACCGGCTGAGCATTCGCACAGCCGGCTTGTGCAGCACGTAGCGGTGGAAAAAATATTCGACGAAGCAGTTAAAGAGCGTGACCCCGAGGAACGCCGCCAGCCACTTCCAAGGTTCCGCCCGGAGCTGCGTGTGCCAGACGGCGGCGGGGGCCAAAAGCCGCAGGGCGCCGATAAACCCGGCGAAGGTAGCCCCGACGGTCAGACCGAAGAGCGGATAGGAAAACTTCTCTTCAACCTTGCTTACCGAAACATGAGTATTGGGCATAAAATGGATGGACCGCTCAACCTAGTCCCCTTCGGCCCTTAAGCGAGGGTGAATTCCAACAATCGGCCTCCGGCGCCCCGACTTGAATCAGAGCACCGTCCCGGCAGGAACCACGGCCCCCTTGGGGACGACGAGCACGCCGTCGCGGATGACGATCGCGCCCTGGGTATAATCGCCATCGGCTTTGCCCTCAGGGGAGAGCACGCAGTCGTCGCCGATCCGCGCATTCTTGTCGATGATGGCCCGCTTGATCCGGCACCGCTTGCCGATGCCGACACGGGGCCGCCCCCGGGCGAGATTGTCCCGCAACTGCTCGTCGGTCTCGTAATAGTCGGCCCCCATCACCACGACATCCTCCAGGCTGCTATTTTCGTCGACAAACGAGCGGATGCCCAGGACACAGTGCTTGAGGCTCGAGTCCGTCAGGATCGTGCCGTCGCCGATCACCACATGGTCAATCGCGCACTTGTTGAGCTTTGACGCGGGCAGGTACCGGTCCTGGGTGTAAATCGGCGCGTTGGACTGGAAGAAGTTGAACGGGGGCAGCGGCTGGGCCAGCGCGAGATTGGCCTCGAAAAACGCGCGGACCGTCCCGATGTCCTCCCAGTACCCCTCGAAGATGTGGGCGAAAAGCTTCTTCCGCCCCAGCAGGCTCGGGATGACCTCCTTGCCGAAATCGGTCATCGTGTTGTCGAGCGCCTCGGCCAGCGCCGTACGGTTGAAGACATAGATGCCCATCGATGCCAAACAGCGCTTTTCCGTCGACGGGGTCTCCAGGCGCGCCTCCAGCGCCGGGCTGAGGCCCAGGCTGGCGATGACCGCGGGATCCTTCGGCTTCTCCACAAACTGCTGGATCGACAGGTCGTCGCCGACCCGCATCAGGCCCAGCCCCTCCACTTTGGACATCGGGAAGGGAATGGCGGCGACGGTCACCTCCGCCCCGGTCGCGACGTGCTGGTCGATGATCTCACGGAAGTCCATCTTGTAGAGCTGGTCGCCCGAGAGGATCAGGATCAAATCGTGGGGAAAAGTCCTGAAGTGCACGAGGTTGCGGCGGACCGCATCAGCGGTGCCCTGGTACCAGTCCACGTTCTTCTCGGTCTGCTCCGCCGACAGGATGTCCACGAAGCCGCCGCCGAACGGGTCAAAATTATAGGTGCTCTTGAGATGCCGGTGCAGCGACGCGGTGTTGAACTGCGTGAGCAGGAAGATGCGATTGATGTCCGAATTGATGCAGTTGCTGATCGGGATGTCGACCAGGCGGTATTTTCCCGCGAGGGGCACCGCGGGCTTGCAGCGCTCCCACGTGAGAGGCGCGAGCCGCGTGCCGCGACCTCCGCCCATGATGACGGCGAGCACGCGTTTCCGGGTAGTCTTGACCGAAGGCATATGATTCAACCTAAAACCTTGCCGAGATTTGCGCGACTCGTTAGTTTGGCCAACCAAATAGTGAAAATATGTGCGGCATTGTCGGCTACGCGGGAAAGCAAAAGGCGGTCTCCATCCTCCTGGAGGGCCTGAAACGCCTGGAGTACCGCGGCTACGACTCGGCGGGCGTCGCCCTGCAGGAGACCGGCGGCCTCGCCGTCGTGAAAAAGGCCGGCCGGGTGGAGAACCTGGCGCAGGCGGCCGCCCCGTACCATTTCGCGGGCACCGTCGGGATCGGCCACACCCGCTGGGCCACTCACGGAGCCGTGACCGAGGCCAACGCGCACCCGCATGTCAGCTCCGACGGCAAATTCGCCCTCGTGCACAACGGCGTGATCGAGAACTACGCCCAGATCAAGTCGTTCCTGCTCGGCCAGGGCTACACGTTCAAGTCCGAAACCGACACCGAGGTGCTGTGCAACCTGATCGCCTACCACTACGCCAAGGCACCGGCGGCCGCCGACGGCCAGAGCCGCTTCCTCGAAAGCGTGCGCAAGGCCCTGGGCCATGTCGAGGGCACCTACGGGATCGCCGTGCTCGCGGCGGACTTTCCCGCCGAGATCGTGGCCGCGCGCAAGGCCTCGCCCCTCATCCTGGGCGTGGGAGAAGGTGAATACATCCTCGCCAGCGACGCCTCCGCGCTCATCAGTCGCACCCAGAACGTCGTGTACCTGAAGGATGGCGAGCTGGTGCACCTGACGCCCGGGGGCTTCGCCATCACCACCCTCGGGCAGACCGACATCTCCCCGGTCGTCGATCGGATCACCTGGTCGGTGGCGGACGCCGAACTCGACGGCCACCCCCACTTCATGGAGAAGGAGATTTTCGAGCAGCCCCAGGCGCTCGAGAACACGATGCGCGGCCGTTTCAGCGAGGACGGCAGCACCGGACAGTTCGGCGGCCTCAACCTGACCCCGGCGGAGTTTCGCCAGGTCGACCGCCTGATGTTCTGCGCCTGCGGCACCGCCTGGCATGCCTGCCTGGTGGCCGAGCACCTCATCGAGCGCTTTGCCCGCGTGCCGGTCGAGGTCGATTACGCCTCGGAGTTTCGCTACCGCAATTCACCGCTGGACCCCCGCACCCTCTTCTTCGTCATCAGCCAATCGGGCGAGACGATCGACACGCTCGCCGCCCTGCGCGAGGCCAAGCGCAAGGGCTACCGCGTCCTCGCGCTGAACAATGTCGTCGGCTCCAGCATCGCGCGCGAGGCCGACGGCGGGATCTTCCAGCACGTCGGCCCGGAGATCGGCGTGGCGTCCACCAAGGCCTTCACCTCCCAGCTGATGCTCGGCGCGATGCTCGCGCTCTATCTTGCCCGCCTCCGCGACATGAGCTTCAACGACGGCGTGAGCTATGTGGCAGCCCTCAAGGGCGCCCCCGACGTGGTGCGCCGGGTCCTGGCCGGGGCGCCCCGGATCCGGGAGATTGCGCGGCGCTACGCGCACGCCACGGATTTCCTGTTCCTCGGCCGCCTCGCGCTCTTTCCCATCGCGCTGGAAGGCGCGCTCAAGCTCAAGGAGATCTCCTACATCCACGCCGAAGGCTACCCGGCCGCCGAGATGAAGCACGGCCCGATCGCCCTGATCAGCGAGAAATGCCCGAGCGTCTTCTTCGCGCCCCAGGGCGAGATCTTCCCGAAGATCGTCTCGAGCATGCAGGAGATCAAGGCGCGCCGGGGGCCCATCATCGCGATCACGACCGAGGGCAGCGAGCTCCCGCCCGGCCTGGCCGACGAGGTGATCACGATCCCCGCCTGCCACGAAGCCGTGCTGCCGATCGTCGCCACGGTGCCGGTCCAGCTGCTGAGCTACTACATCGCGGTCGAGCGCGGCTGCGACGTGGACAAACCCCGCAACCTGGCCAAGTCGGTGACGGTCGAATAAGGAGGGAGATGGACTTTCTTCCCTGGCCCCTCTGGCAATCGCTGGGGCTGACCTTGCGGCTGGCGGCCATCACCACCGCGATTCTCGGGTTCGCCGGGCTGCCGCTCGCCCACTGGCTGAACACCACGCGCTGGCGACTGGCCCCGGCGATCGAGACGCTCGTCACGCTGCCGGTGGTGCTGCCGCCCACCGTGATCGGCTTCTACCTCCTGCTCGCCTTTTCGCCCAGTCACGCGCCGGGCCGGTGGTGGCGCGAGGCGACCGGAGGGCCGCTGGCGTTTTCCTTCACCGGGCTGGTCATCGCCTCGGTGTTTTACTCCCTGCCCTTCGCCGTCCAGCCCTTCCAGGCGGCACTGCGCGCCGTTCCCCCCGAACTGCTCGACGCCGGCAGCGCCTTGGGCGCGGGCACGTGGCGCGTCTGGCGCCGCCTCCACCTTCCCCTGGCCGGGCGCGGCATCGCCGCCGGGCTCACGCTGGCCTTTGCGCACACTCTCGGAGAATTCGGCGTCGTGCTGATGATCGGCGGCTCGATCCCCGGCGTGACCCGGGTCGCCAGCATCGCCCTCTACGACGACGTCCAGGCGCTCGACTACGCGCAGGCCCATGCATTTGCCGCGCTGCTGCTCGGTCTTTCCTTCTGCCTGTTGCTGACGGTGAACCTGCTGCAGCGGAAAAAGTCCGCGCGGGCCGGTTGACAGGTTTGCTAGGATCCCGTCGTCCACCCGGCCGCCGGCGCGACGCCGCGTCCGGTTTCCGTCCGTTCCCCCCGTTCGCGCCCAGGCGGCGTCGCGGACGGACGGTCCGACCACCCCCAGCCCAGTCCCACCATGTCCCTACGCTTTTTGCCCTTCCTCCTTTTCACCACCATGGCGGCCGCCCAGACCGTCATGCTGGACCCGGTCGTCGTGACCGGCCAGCTCGACCAGGCCCGCGAATCCATCCTGCCCAGCCTGGGGGCCACCTCCTTCGTCATCGATGCCAACCAGATCGAGAACCAGCCGCAGGCGGCGGACGCCCCCTTCAACCAGGTGCTGCTCCGCGCCCCCGGCGTCGCCGCGGACTCGGCGGCCAACGGCGACCTCCACGTCCGCGGCGAGCACGCCAACCTGCAATATCGCATCGACGGCGTCCTCCTGCCCGAAGGCATCACGGGATTCGGCCTCGAGCTCGATCCGCGCTTCGTCTCGAGCCTGCAGCTCATCACCGGATCGCTGCCCGCGCAGTACGGCTTTCGCACCGCCGGCGTCGTCGACATCCAGACGAAAAGCGGCACCCTCGACCCGGGCGGCGCCGTCTCCCTCTACGGCGGCTCGTTCGACACCATCCGCCCGAGCTTCGAGGCCGGCGGCGCCGCGGGCGCGTGGAGCTATTTCGTCGACGGCAGCTACGACCACAACGACCTCGGGATCGAGAATCCCAACTCCGGCACCGCGGCCATCCACGACGCGACGGAGCAGTCCAAGACGTTCGCGTCGTTCACCGACATCCTGGATCGCACGAGCCGGATCAGTTTCATGCTCAGCGCGTCGGTCAGCAGTTTCCAGGTGCCCGACACCCCCGGTCTGCCGGCCGGGACCGCCCCGGACGGCGACCCATGGCTGCCGGGGTCCTTCGACTCGGCCAAGCTCAGCGAAAACCAACACGAGCAGAACTATTACGCCGTCGCCACCTATCAGAAATCCGCCGGCGACCTGAACTACCAGATCTCGGCCTTCGGGCGCGACAGCGGAGTCCACTTCACCCCGGATCCGGTGGGCGACCTCTATTTCAACGGCGTGGCGAGCGACGTGGACCGGGTTCTGGACTCCGCCGGCCTGCAGGCCGACGGCAGCTACGCCCTCGGCGACCATCACACCCTGCGGAGCGGCGTGACGCTCCTGCAGGAGGCGGTCTCCGCCGACTCGACCACGACGGTCTTTCCCACCGACAGCGCGGGCGACCCGACCGGGCCGGCGTTTCCCATCGCGGATGCCGCGGAACTCCATGGTCTGTTCGCCGGCGCGTACGCCCAGGACGCATGGAATGTCCTCCCGCCGCTGACCGTCAACTTCGGGGCGCGGTACGACAGTTTCGGCTCGTCCTTCGACCGCGAGACCCAGCTCAGCCCGCGCGTCAACGCCATCTGGCAGGCGGGCGCAGCGACCACGCTGCACGCTGGCTACGCCCGCTACTTCACGCCTCCTCCGGTGGAGAACGTTCCTCCCGGCGCCGTGGCGGAATTTAACGGCACCTCGAACGCATCGGCCACCGACCAGGACGATCCCGTCCGGGCCGAGCGCTCGAACTATTTTGACGCCGGCATCAGCCGGCAGCTCGGTGCGGGCCTCACCATCGGGCTGGACTGGTATGACAAGCAGGCCAAAAACCAGCTCGACGACGGCCTGTTCGGGCAGACGCTGATCCTGTCGGCGTTCAACTATGCCAAGGGCGACGTGAACGGCGAGGAACTGACCTTCTCCTACACCCGCGGCGGCTTCTCGACCTACGCCAACCTTGCCCACTCCCTGGCCAAGGGCGAGGACTGGAGTTCATCCCAGTTCCTCTTCGATCCGGCGCAGCTCGCCTACGTCCAGGAACACTGGATTTACCTCGACCACGACCAGGATCTGACCGCCTCAGCCGGGGCCGCGTATCTCTGGCGGAGCGCCGCCGGCAGCACGCGGCTCTACGCGGATGTCCTCCACGGCTCCGGCCTGCGGGCCGACGCGACAGCCCCCGACGGCTCGATCATTCCCAACGGCACCAACGTCCCCGCCTACACCACCGCCAGCGTCGGCGCGGAGCGCAGCCTTCCATTCGGGGCGGGACACACCCTCAAGCTGCGACTGGACCTTACCAACCTCACCGACGCGGCCTACGAGCTGCGCAACGGCTCCGGCGTGGGCGTCAACGCCCCGCAATATGGGATGCGCCGCGGCCTCTACGGCGACGTCTCCTGGTCGTTCTGACCTCCGAGGCCGAACACCGCGTTGACATAGTTGTCCACGTTGAAGGGCTGCAGGTCCTCCGCCTGCTCCCCCAGCCCGAGGAAATAGATCGGAATCTTGAGCTGCCGGTAGATCCCGGCGAGCGCACCGCCGCGGCTGGTGCCGTCGAGCTTCGTTACCACCAGGCCGGTCAGGCCGAAGCTCTGGTGGAAGACCCGGGCCTGTTCGATCGAGTTGGCGCCGAGCGTGCCGTCCACCACCAGCCAGCGGTGCTGCGGGGCGGCCGGGTCGTTCTTCTGCAGGACGCGGCGGATCTTGGCCAGCTCCCCCATCAGGTTGTCCTTGGTGTGCAGCCGGCCGGCGGTGTCGACGATCAGCACGTCGCAGCCGCGGGCCTGGGCCGCGCGCCAGGCGTCGAACGCGACCGACGCGGCGTCGGCACCCGCGTGGCCGGCCACGACGGGGAGGTCCAGACGCTGCGCCCACGCCTTCAGCTGCTCGACGGCCGCGGCGCGAAAGGTGTCCGCCGCGGCCAGCATGACCGACCGCCCGTCGCCCTTCAGCCGCCAGCCCAGCTTGGCGCAGGTCGTGGTCTTGCCCGAGCCGTTGACGCCGATGAGCACGATGACCTGAGGTGGCGCAGGCGTCCCGCCTGCCGTCGTGGAAATTGCAGGCGGGACGCCTGCGCTACCTTCCAGCACCTTGCGCAGCACCGCGGCCCCGATCTCGGCCGCCTGGCGACCCTGCAGCTCCGGGTCCCGCCGGTACGCCGCCTTGATCTCCGCCATGATCTCCGCGGTGGTCTCGACGCCGAAGTCCGCCGCGTAGAGCGCGTCCTCCAGCTCGGCGATCGAGGCGGCGTCGATCCGCCGCCCGCCGAACAGCCCGTGCGTCCGGGCCGCAATCGCGGTGAAAGTCTTCGCGAGCCCAGCCTTGAACTTTTTGAACAGAGATATCATCAGCAGATCCGATTTCCCCTCCGCGTTCTCCGCGCCTCCGCGGTGAATTCATTTCATTCGGCCGCGGCCTTGCGGGCGTCCCGGCCCAGCTGGCCCTTCAGGCGGTCGAGGATGCCGTTGATGAAGCGCTTGGCGTCGGCGTTGGAGAACAGCTTGGACAGGTCGATCGCCTCGTTGATCGAGACGACGGGCGGAATATCGCGGCGGAACATCATCTCGTAGATCGCGACGCGCAGGATCGCGAGGTCGATCTTCGCGATGCGGTCGAACTCCCAGTTCTGCGCCAGCTCGCGGATATGCCCGTCGATCTCGGCGGCATGCGCGATGGTGCCCTGGATCAGCTCCTCGCCGAACGCATAGTGCGCCCGCGGCTGCTCCTGGTTCTCAAAGAACAGCTGGAGATCCGCCGCCAGCTGAACCGGCGGATTCAGGCTCCACGAGTAGAGGTATTGCACCGCCACCACGCGGCCGTCGCGGCGCTGGGCGAATTGGGGGTTGCTCATGAAGGGAAGGTCATAGTGTGCGCATCAGCGCGGCCATGGCCAGGGCCGTGCGTGCAAATTCGGCGCCCCGGTTGATCTTGCCCACGCACCGCGCCCGCGCCTGCGCCGCGTTTTCCGCCACCACCACCCCGTTGACGACCGGACGCCCGGCGCCCAGCGCAACGGTCTGCAGCGCCTGCGTCACCGTCCCGGCGATCAGCTGGTAATGGATGGTGTCGCCGCGGATCAGAACCCCGAGCGCCACAATGACGTCGGGCCGGCGCCGCGCGGCCAGCCGCTGCACCGCGATCGGGATCTCGTGCGAGCCCGGGACCCGCACCAGGAGCAGGTTTTTCTCCCGCACGCCGGCGGCGCGCAGCGCGGCCAGGACCCGCGCGAGCAGGCCGTCGACCAGGGGCCCGTTGTAGGAGGCGGCGACAATGCCCACCTTGAAGGGGGCGCCGGGGATGGAGGGGGCGAGGGGCGGGTGGAGGCTCATGGGCGGGTGGCCGCGGGGTCAGACCGGGATCTGCTCGACGATCTCCAGGCCGTAGCCGTCGAGGCCGACGGCCTTGCGCGTGCTGTTGGAGAGCAGCCGGATCTTGCACAGGCCAAGCGCCACCAGGATCTGCGCCCCGATGCCGTAGTCGCGAAAGCTCATGGGCGGGAGCTCGCCCGGCCGGGCGTCCAGGCGGCGGATCAGCTCGGCGCCGTCGCTGGGGTGCTCCATGTAGAGCACGGCGCCCCGGCCGGCGCGGGCCACGGCCTCGAGCGAGGCGCGCAGGGCGCGGTGGGTGTCCAGGCCCCGCATGTGGAAGACATCGCCCAGCAGGTTCCCGCCATGGACGCGCACGAGCGTCGGTTCCGGGCCGAGGGCGCCGAGGGTCAGGGCCAGGTGGTGCCGGTTGTCGAGCTTGTTGCGGAAGACGTGGAGCGAGAATTCGCCGAACTCGCAGGCGAAGGGGCGCTCGCCCACCGCCTCGACCAGGTGGTCGCGCCGCGCGCGGTATTCGATCAGCTGGGCGATGGAGATGAGCTTCAGGCCGAACTTGCGCCGGAATTCCAGCAATTCGGGCAGGCGCTGGACGCTGCCGTCGTCGTTGACCAGCTCGCACAACACCCCGCTCGAGTGCTGGCCGGCGAGGATCGCCAGGTCGACCGCCGCCTCGGTGTGACCGGCGCGCTCGAGCACGCCGCCCGGGCGGGCGCGCAGGGGAAACACATGGCCCGGCTGGATCAGCTGCTCGGGCTGCGCCCCGGGGTCGGCCAGGATGCGGATCGTCCGCGTGCGGTCCTGCGCGCTGATGCCCGTCGTGATTCCGGCGGCCGCGTCCACGCTCACGGTGAAGTCGGTGCGGTAGGTCTCGCGGTTGCTCGCCACCATCGGGCCCAACCCGAGCCGCCGCAGCTGGTGCTCGACCGTCGGAACGCAGACGATCCCGCTGCAATAGCGGATCATCATGTTCACCGTCTCGGGCGTGGCCCGCGACGCCGCCATGATGAGATCGCCCTCGTTCTCGCGGTTCTGGTCGTCGGTCACGATCACCAGCCGGCCCGCGGCGACTTCCGCGATGGCGGATTCGACGGAATCGAACGGAGTCGGCAGGGAGGAGGACATTCGCGTCCAGATATAGGCCTTAAAGCGCGGCGTGTAACGCCTAATGTTTGAGCGCCCGCCAGCGCGCCAGCCGCTCGGCGATCGCGGCCTCGGCCCCGGCGGTCTTCGGCGTGTACAAGGTGAGCGGCCGCTCCAGGTAGGCCTGCCCCGAGATCGCCTCCGCAAAGTCGTGAGAGTAGGCGTAGCCGTCGCCGTGCCCGAGCCGCTGGTTGGCCTGCCCGCCCTTGTCGCGCAGATGCCGGGGCACCGCCTGGACCGGTTCCTCGCGCAGCGCGCGGCGCGCCTCGCCGAGGCCGAGCGTGGCCGAATTGCTCTTCGGCGCGGTGGCGATATAAAGGGTCGCATGGGCCAGGGTGAGCTCCGCCTCGGGCAGGCCGATGAAGTCCACCGCGTGATGGGCCGCCACCGCCAGCGGCAGCGCCGCGGGATCGGCCAGGCCCACGTCCTCGCTCGCCAGGATGACCAGGCGGCGGGCGATGAACCGGGGGTCCTCGCCCCCGGCCAGCATCTTCGCCAGCCAGTAGAGCGCGGCGTCGGGATCGCCCCCGCGGC
>Ga0302319_10004633_pt1 | contig 28110 bp, 22 predicted proteins | sample Bog_T0_2_FD_203319 | JGI IMG/M metagenome (GOLD analysis project Ga0302319, IMG submission 203319) | Peat permafrost microbial communities from Stordalen Mire near Abisko, Sweden - Bog_T0_2 | ecosystem: Environmental > Terrestrial > Soil > Wetlands > Peat | place: Sweden: Abisko, Stordalen Mire... | reverse complement strand
CTACAACTGTAGTACCAACCCACCCATCAAGCTAAGAACGCTTGATGGATGGGGCACATATTTACTGCGATTGCTGCCAGCCGCATGAGGGGTCCGGCGCAACTGTTTTGCCGTCGAGGCGGAAGCAGGTCGCGCCGTTGATGTCCGTGCGGAAGGTGCGAATATGGGCCGCCTGCAGCTCTTCCAACACCTCTTCGCGGGGATGGCCGTAGCGGTTATGCAGGCCGCAGCTGATGACGGCCCACTGCGGGGCTACGCGCGCCAGAAACTCGGGCCGCGTGGAGGTGACACTGCCGTGATGGCCCACTTTGAGCAGCGTGCTTTGCAGGCCCGGCTCCGCCAGCATGGCCTGCTCGATAGGCGCTTCGGCGTCGCCTTCGAGCATGACTGACGTTGCACCGTAGGCCACACGCAGCACCAGTGAGTCGTTGTTGGTGGGCTCGGGGCCAGGCTGGTAATCGCGGAAGGGTGCAAGCACCGTGATTTGCGTTGCGCCGAGGGATAGGGCGTCGCCGGCGCGCAGTGGACGCAGCCTGATGTGCAGACCGGCGGCTTCGTCGAGCAATGCGTTATAGGCGCCGAAGCGCGGGTTGTTGCCCACCCATAACTCATCGGGATGGAAGTTGCGCAGGACGGCGGGCAGGCCACCCATGTGGTCGGAATGGGCATGGCTCAGCGCCACCACATCCAGGTGACGTATACCGCGCGACCACAGCGCCTCGGAGACCACCTCTTCGCCGATGTCGAAGTCTTGCGGAGCTTGATGCGGACCGCCGCCAAAGCCTCCGCCATCCACCAGGAGCGTCTTGCCGTCTGGAGTAATCAGCAGCAGTGAGTCACCCTGGCCCACGTCGATAGCTTCCATCAGCAGCGCGTCGTGGGGATGATCGATGGGGCGTGGCGCAACGGCTGCCAGCGCGGCGAGTAACAATGCAACCCAGGCGGCGCGGCGCGGCCAGCGGCTTCCGTTTGAATTTGCCCGAGAAGCCAGCACCATGGCCGCCGCAAGCAGCGCGCAGAAAGCGGCTGATTGCCAAAGCAGTGGCGCGGGGATGCGAAAATCTCCAAGAGCAAGCGAGCCGAAGATCCGCACCAGTCCCGCGCCGAAGTGAAGCGGCAGAGCCACGAACATGGCCGGAACCACTGCGTAGGCTGGGGCAATCAGCGCAACGATTAAAGTAATGAGCGCGGCCGGCATCAGCACCAAAAGCAGCGGCAGGATGAAGACATTCACCGGCAAGGCAAAGATGGTGATGCGGTGAAAGTAGAGGGCCATGGGCAGCGTCATGGCCAGTTCTACCACGCAGGAGACCACCAGCAGCTCGCCGATGCGGAGCAGAAAGCGCACCGTCCCCGGAAATTCACGCCACGCCAGGCGCCAAGCCCATCGGTCGTGCAGAGCGGCCTGCAAGGCAGCCGCAATCATGCGCAGCGTCACGCGAAACTGCGCCAGGGGCGGGGCCAGCTTGGCATCGATCGCGATGAGGCGCAGGTCGCGCGTGGCCGTGACGTAGGGGTGTAGGGTGCTCTGAAGCAGCGGCGCGGCAATGCCGGCAATGGCGACCACCGCCAGCAGCGTCATCTGAAAGCTTGAATCGAAGAGGCTGCGCGGGCTCTCCGCCAGCAGGCACAGCGCGGCAAAGCCGATGGTGTTCAGCGGGCTGCGTTCGCGGTAGAGCAGCCGGGCCAGCAGATACAGCGTCACCATCCACAGCGAACGCTGCACGGGAGTGGCGAAGCCGGTAAAAAGCGCGTAGCCGAACGAGGCAAGAATAGTAAGGAACGTGGCTGGCACACGGGGAAGGCGCAGGCGGCGCGCCAGCCAGAAGATGCACCCGGCCACAATGGCCAGGTGGAAGCCTGAAACCACCAGCATGTGAAAAGAGCCGGTGCGCTCAAAGCCCACGCGTAGCGTCTGCGTGAGAAATGTTCGGTCGCCAGTGACCATGGCGGCCAGCATCGCGGCGTCGTCCACGGTGAGGCGCAAGGGCGCGGGCAGCCGGCGCATGGCCGCGGGCAGGGCCAGCAGGCGCGCGCTCGAAGCGCGCTGAAGGCCGCTGATGCGGCAGGCAAAAAAGCTGGCAGGCGCCGGGCCAATGCGGTCAATGCTCACCGTGGCCGTGGAGGTGATGCCCTGATTGACGAGAAAATCCTCGCGGCTCCAAACACCCGGATCGTGATACACCTCCGGCGGCAACAAACGGACCACGGCGCGCAGGCGGTCGCCGCATCGGAAAGGCTCTGCAAGTAGCCCGGATGCGGCTTGAGCAGGCCAGCGAACGGTCAGCCGCACGCCGCCATCCACGGGAGCCTGAGCATCCTCGGCGTCAGTGACAACTTCCAGGCTTGAGACGCGCAGGTCGATGCGTTGCGACGGTTGCTGCTGGGGCGCGGCGGCGACCGTAGGCGCGGCGGAATCCGTGTCGTTCAGGTTTTGTTCGACTTCGCCGCGCACTGGGCCGGCATCCACGACGGTTCCCTCCACCGTGCGCAGCAAGCCGTCAGAGAGCGCGGCCAGCGCGGGCGCGGGCGCCGGATGCGGCTCCATCCATGCGCACCATGCGCCGAGCAGACTCCACAAAACCGCCAGCGGCAGCCACATCATGCGCTGTGCGCGCAGCGCAGCCAGCCCGCACAGCCCGGCGGCCAGGGCCAGGGCCACCAGCACCAGGCTTGGCCGCAGCCAGAGCCAATGCGTGGCGGCAATGCCGGCGGCAAAGAGCCACGCGGCATGGAAGAGAGGTACGGCGCTGAGGCCGGCAGCCGCAGGGCCGTCAGAGGTCTGCGCGGAGGTGGAGGTGGTGTGTTGAGTTTGCATCGCGCACGAAAATTGAAAAAGTTCTATGGGCGATAAGCCTATCAGGAGCGGCGCAACTGGACCACTGTTTCCAGATGAAAGGTCTGCGGAAAGAGATCGGCAAGGGTGACGGATTGGATTGCATAGCCGGAACCGACGAGCGCGCGCAAGTCGCGGGCCAGGGTTGCGGGGTCGCAGGAGACGTAGGCCAAAGCGGGCGCAGCAATCCCGCCGAGCAGCGATGTAATCTCCAGGCCAAGGCCTGTGCGGGGCGGGTCCACCACGATCAAGCCGGGGCGGCCAGGCTTCCTGCCGCCGCGCAAAAAATCCAGCGTCGTTGACCGAACCGCGCTTCCTGCCGTTCCCTTGAGGTTGGCAGCCAGCGCCTGGGTTGCCGCGGGCGCGGACTCGACAGCAACTACGCGAGCAAAGCTGGCCGTGAGGCTGCGGGCAAAGAGACCAACCCCGGCAAAGAGATCCCAGGCTAGTTCGCCCGTGTGGCCGCCGGTGACGCGCTCGACTAAAGCATCGACCAGGAACCGGTTCACCTGGAAAAACGTGCCGTGGTCCACGCGATAGTCGAAGCCAGCAGCGCGATAGGTGAGCGACGCCGCGCCCCATTGCGCTACGGTGCGGGGCTGCCCGCCAGCATTTTCCTCGGCCACAAGCTCCGCGCCTTTGAGCTGGGGAATCCGTTCGCTCAGCGCCTTCGCGAACTCATCGAAGCGAATGCCTTTCGCGTTCGCCGTAAAGACGCTGGCCAGTAACTCAGTTTCTTCTGCATTGCAAAAGAGCGAGATTTCAGCGGGCCGAAAGTCAGGCGCGAAGCCGCGCAATAGCTCGGCGGCCGCTGGCGCAGCCCGAAGCAGTAGCGGCGCGGCGATGGGGCACTCGCTAATCGGAATCACGGCATGGGAGCGGCGGCCTCGATAGCCGGGATTCCCTGCCGCGTCAAAGGCCAGGCGGATGCGATTGCGGTAGTGCCAGGGCTCGCTGGCCAGCACAGCAATTTCGGCAGGCGCTTCTACGCCGCCGCGCTCCAGTGTTTCGCGCAGAACGGCCTGCTTCCAAGCCAGTTGCGTTGTGTAATTCGCGTGCTGATAGTGACAGCCGCCGCATGTGCCAAAGTGCGGGCAGGCGGGCGCTATGCGCTCCGGCGCGGCGGTGACGATCTCCTCCGCTTCCGCTGTCGCGTAGCCGCGCTTGTCCTGCGCGATCCTTACCCGCGCCTCTTCGCCGGGTAGCGTGAGCGGCACAAACACCGCCTTGCCTTCCACGCGCGCCAGAAACGCACCGCCGTAGATGGGCTTTTCGATTTTGACCAGCTGCGATTCAGGGGGAGGCTGGGGCTTTAACCCCCGCACAGCGCCTATGGGACCAACGTAAGCTTTGGCCCCTGCGGGTTGTTTGCCTGACTTGTTGCTTAAGGCCGAATGCCTCTTCGCGGCCTGTTTGGCCCGTCGCTGCGCGGTGGTACGTTTCTTCGGCATCTTCATTGCTGGCTCATATAGAAAAGGCTAAGTCGCGGCAGGTTGTAATTCACCAGCAGTTGCTTCTGCACAAACTGCCGCTCCACCTGGCGCAGTTGCACCGCACCCATGCGGCTCCGATAGGGGGCTAACTCGCGGGCGGCGTGCTCCTTCAGCGCCACCAGCAGTTCTTCTGGTGCGGCTGCGGTTAAGGCGGCAAACAGCTTCTCTTCAAGCACGGTGAGCGTACGCTCCAGGGATTCCAAATCCTGCGCCGCAGCGCCATGAGCAGCGGCGTTCTCAGTAGAATCGGCGCGGACCTCGGCGGCCAGTTGGCGCAGGCGTGCGGCTGTCGCGCTGCATGCCTCGCTCGCCACTGTGGCCGCATCCAGCGCGGCAGCGGCGGACTCAAGATGGGCGGCCACGCGCTCGTGTTCAAAGCCCGACTCGCGGCTCTCGGTGGTCGCAACAGCGGTGCCTGCCGCGGCCTCGCGCAACTCCTCAGCCGCCTCCATCACCGCCTGCGCGCACCATGCCAGACCATTCACGCGCCGCATCCGGACCTTCTTTTGCCGCGCTTCATATTTGTCAAAGGCCGCATCGATGCCCCGCAACGCCGCATCCAGCGGAATCCCCGCCTCGCGCCAGGTTTCAATCAGCGCCCAATCCAGCGTCGAGAGCAACAACAGCGCGCCCCGCCGCTGCTGGAAGCGGTCTTCGATCTCGGTGAAGTAGTTGAAGTAGTTCAACACAGCTGGGCTTGTTGCCTTCCTAATCGACCTTCATGGACAAATGAAGGTTGGACTCACAAATTTGCTGACGGGTTTTTCGTTATTTGCTAAAGATTCCGGACTTTCCCATGCGTAGATAATTAGCCTTAATTTCTCACCCTTGCGAAGGTGAAAAAAGTCTGGGTTAAACCTGTATTCAAAAGTGGTGCTTCCACCGGGTGGAATGATTCCTGGTTTCCATGCATCTGTTTCCACACCGAAGACCTCTCCTGGGTACCCAGGCATGGTCCTAATCCACCTTTTCCCATCAAAATGTTCTACGTCATGTTCTAAACCTTGATTGCAATAGAGGATGTTCTCCTCTGTACCAGCCTTCTTGCAATAGGGAATTACAAGTTCCTTGTCTGCGGCGTGAACTTCAATCTGAATAGTCGCAATGGACGAAGCCGAAGCACTAACAATACCTGCCTTCCTGATGGTCTTCTCAGCTTGTGCGGATATATTCCCAGTTTCGCTGAACAGTATTAGACATCCTGCAGCGACGAATCCGATAAGCGGTTGACCCGAAACAATTCGCATGGTCTTTCCTTTGAGGGATCTATTACTTCCCGAAAACGCATCTCAATGCGCTTTGCCGCGCGACTTGGCCGAACGATTGCGCTCAAATAAAATCAGCAGTCCATCAAGCGTGAGCATGTCGTCGATCTCCGAAATGAATCGGGAGTCCTCGGAGATCTGCCGCGCCAGTCCGCCGGTGGCGATCACCCGAGGCTGCGCCCCAAGTTCGGCGACAATCCGCTCCAGAATGCCGTCCACCAGACCGATGTAGCCGTAATAGAGTCCGGTTTGCAGATGCGTGACGGTGTTGGTGCCGATCACCTTGGCGGGGCGCTTGATGTCTACCCGGCCCAGCCGCGCGGCGTGTGAAAAGAGTGCATCGGCGCTGATGCCCAGGCCCGGCGAGATGGCCCCGCCCAGATACTCGCCCTTGGCGGAAATCACGTCGAAGGTAGTCGCCGTGCCGAAGTCCACCACCACGCATGGGCCGCCGTAGCGCTCAAAGGCGGCGATGGCGTTGACGAGGCGATCCGCGCCCAGCTCCGAGGGGTTATCCACCAGCACCGGCATGCCCGTTTTGATGCCCGGCTCCACAAACAAAGGCTGCACGTGGAAGTAGATTTCGCACACCTGGCGCAGCGTACTCTCCACTGGCGGCACCACGGAAGAGATGATGATGGCTTGCACCTCGCTCGCGGCCATGCCGTTCATCTCAAAGAGATTCACAAACAGCACGCCGTACTCGTCGGCGGTCTGGTTGCGGTGCGTGGTCACGCGCCAGTGCGCCGCCAGCTCGGGCTTATCCCCGTCCAGCCGATAAAGGCCAAGCACCGTATTCGTATTGCCCACATCGATGGCTAGCAGCATCGGTTTATGTAAATCCTATCGGCATTCCCTCAGGGGCTAAAGCCCAGTTTTTTTAGCATTACGCGGGGGTTGAAACCCCCGCCTCCCTCCGAATCGAGTTGTTCCGCAGTCTGTGAAGTCGTACCCTTTCAAAACATCGATTCTCGCGGAGATTCTCAAATCGTTTCCGCAGAGCGAATGCCGCCGGTCTGCACCGTCACCAGTCCCGCATCCGTCCCCACCAGCAGAAATCCATCTTCGTCCAGCCCGGCCGTCACTCCACTGCAAGCCTGCGGGCCATGCACCTGAACCCGCCGCCCACGCACCCACGTTGAAGCTGTTTCTACGCGCTGGGGAATCGTCTTGCCTGCCGCGGCTTCGGCCAGCCAGCCAGCCTCGCGCTCCAGCGATTTTAACAGGGAGACGAGCAAAGGCTGGCGGCTCACGCGATAACCAGCCTCCAAATCCAGCGAAGTGGCGGGCGTGGCCAATCCCGGCGCAAACTCGCGCTGATGCACGTTGATGCCGATGCCGACGACGGCAAAAGCCACCTTGCCGGCCTCGGTCTTCGATTCAACCAGAATGCCGCCCGCCTTGCGTAGCCCCATCATCAGGTCGTTGGGCCAGCGCAGGTCAGCCTCAAGCCCGCAAGCCGCGCGAATGGCATCGGCAGCGGCCAGTCCCGCTGCCAGAGGCAGCAGCGGCAGACGTCTGGCCTCCATCGCCGGACGCAGCAGCACGCTTACATACAGTCCCTCGCCGGCAGCCGAACGCCATCCGTGATCGCCGCGCCCGCGCCCGGCTAATTGCTCATCGGCAAAGTACACTGTGCCATGCTCAGCACCCGCGCGCGCGGCTTCAACCGCATCGGTGTTGGTAGAACTGGTGACCGGAGAAAAATGGAGTTTGCTCGCAAAAATCGAGCCAGCCAATGCCGCTTCCAGCGCCGTCAGGTCAAACATCGGCTAGCGTAGCTCTGCTTCAATGCGCATGGAGATATCCGCGGCCTTGGCTGAGTGGGTCAGCGCGCCCACGCTGATAAAGTCCACGCCGGTCTCCGCATACTCGCGGATGTTTTCAAGCACAATGCCGCCAGAAGCCTCCGTGGGAATCCAGCGCGCTGTTGGCTCTTGCGCGTGATGCCCTTGCGGCTGCTCTCCCGGCGCCACTTGCTTGATGCGCTCCACCGATCGTTTCACTTCAGCAGGCGTCATGTTATCCAGCAGGATGGCTTCCGCGCCAAACTCCAGCGCCTCTTCCAGCTCCTGCCGCGAGCGTACTTCCACCTGCACGCGCTGGCCCTTCCTGCGCTTCTCCAAGGCCATGGTCAGCGCCTTGGGCAGCCCGCCGCCCAGCGAGATGTGGTTGTTCTTGATCAGGATGCCGCTGGCCAGATCAATGCGGTGATTGGTTCCTCCGCCGCACTGCACCGCATATTTCTCCAGCACGCGCAGGCCGGGCACGGTCTTGCGCGTATCCAGCACCCGCGCGTGTGTTCCGTGAATGGCGTCCACGTACTTCCGCGTCAGCGTGGCAATGCCGCTCAGGTGCTGCATCAGGTTGAGCAGTACGCGTTCGCAACTCAGCAGCACGCGCGCATTGTGGCGAATCACGGCCAGCACCTCGCCCGAGCGCACGCGCACGCCGTCAAAGATTTCCGGGCTGCTCATCACCTCAAAGCGGGTATGCGACTGCGGGCGCTGATCCAGCCGCGCAAAGATCTCAAGAAAGCGCGGCACCGAGCCCAGCCCGGCCACCACCAGTTCCTGCCGCGCGATAATCGAGGCCGTGGCCCGCAGGTCCGGGTCGATGGTGAGGTTCGTGGTCGTGTCGCCGGCGGCCTTGTCTTCCAACAGGGCTTGCTCCAGCATGGTGTCGATTCGGCTGCTCTTCCAATCCATGGCTTTCTTTCGCTCGGTCAGGGTTGGGCTTGTCGTTTCGCGTTCAGAAGAAAGTCGTAAATCACCTTCTTCACACCGTCTTCCGCCTGACTGGAGATCGAGAAAAACAGCGATCCATTGTTGCGGCCAATCTCGAGCTCGATCTTAGACTGGCTGCTCGAAGCGCCTCCGACCAGGCTTTGCCACATACTGGGTTTGCCATGCTTTTCAATCAGGTTCATATCTCCCAGGTCCTTGTACCAGAGCAGAGAGACGATGTTCCGCGCATCCCGCACCACGATCCCAAGCTGAGCGAGCAGAACAAATTGGTTGAAGCTGCCGCCGAGATCGACAATCGCACGGGCCGCGCCGAGCTTTCCCAGGTAGCGCGAGATAATCTCTTCGGCCGCCGGGGGGAAATTTGGTCCAACAAAGCAGCCGCGCGCGCCGCCAAACGAGAGGTCAGGCGTCTCAGGGGGCCTTTGATACGTGCTTCTGGCGGACGATTCCCCTGGGTAGTCACTTTGGGATTCCCGTGGCGATTCCCGAGGAGATTCCTTCGTGGATTCCCGCGGAGAGTCCACAGCCCCCCCGTTATGCTCTTTTATTTCCCGGTACGCAATCTGAATCTGCTTGAAGTGCTCTTCCGCGTCAGCGCGCAAAGTGGCGAAATTCTCATAGAGATCGGGATGCCACTGCTTGATTCCTTCTCGATAGGCCTCTTGAATCTCAGGTTCCGAGGGGATTCCAAAAGCTATCCCAAGCGTTTTATAGTGCTCTCGGCATTGACCACAATCACAGGACATAACGAACCATCCTTACTCAAATTTTCCAGCGCACTCCGCGCCGCATCGCAAAGCTGTCATCCTGAGCGGAGCGGGTCGCGCTTTTTGCGGCCAGCGCAGTCGAAGAACCTGCGTTTGTTCTTCGCTCGTCTTCTCATTCCGGCGGCAGCGCGTCCAGCGCTGCTCGCGCCTTTTCAAGCAGCAGCCGCGTTTCGGCGTGCTGCTTTTTCAAACCTTCCACCACATGTGCCGGCGCCTTGGCCAGAAAGGCTTCGTTATCCAGTTGGCGTTCTGCGGCTGCTAAACCTTTCTCAAGCTTGGCGATCTCCTTTGTCAAGCGTTCCCGCTCTGCCGCCACATCGATGGTGCGTTCGTAGATAACGGCCACATCGAATTGTGGCGTGGAGTGCGTGGCGAGGCCTGCGGAGATTGGATCGACGAAACGCACTTCGCTCACACGCGCCAGGCGCTCCACGATAACGCTGTTGCGCTGGAAGACCGCTTCCATTGCCGCTCCGGCGCGGACCTGGATCGGCGTAACAGCTTTCTCTTCGACGCCGATTTCCTTGCGGAGGGTGCGAACCTCAGCAATCAGGCTCTGCAATCCAGCCATATCGAGAATGGCCTGCTCGTGCAGATGCCCAATTCCAGCCGGATACCTCGTCAGCGCAATCGACTTAGCCGGCGGATTTCCATCGTAGAGTGCGTGCCAGATTTCCTCCGTGATGAACGGCATGAACGGCGAAAGCAGCCGCAATGAAGCTTCAAAGACTGAGACGAACGTTGTCAATGCGGCTTTTGTGCCATTGAGCCTGCTGTTTCGCTGGCTTGCCGATTCGCCCGCCTGTTCCTCTGAGAAATCCAGCCGCAGCTTCACGATCTCCAGATACCAATCGCAGAAACTGCCCCAGAAAAACTGATAGATGGTGTTTGCGGCGTCGTCGAAGCGGTAGTTCGCGAGCGACTCGTTGACCTTGGCTGCGGTCGAGTGCAATTCAGCTACAATCCAGCGGGCTTCGAGCGGTGCGTCCTCGGCAACCACGGGCATTGCGCCCAGCGCGGCCGGATCGACCGTAATTCCCATCTCCGCTGCCCGGTCCACGTTCATAAAGAGGAACCGCGCCGCGTTCCAAATCTTGTTGGCGAAGGCGCGGTAGCCTTCGGTGCGGGCGATATTGAAGGCTATATCGGTTCCAGGCGAGGCCATGCTAGCTAGCGTGAACCGCACCGCGTCGGTTCCATACGTCTTGACGATCTCGATGGGATCGACCACGTTGCCCTTGGTCTTGGACATTTTTTCGCGGTTGGCATCGCGCACCAGCGCATGAATATAAACCTCGCGGAAGGGAACCGAGTCCTTCAACTCGCGCTTCGAGCCATCTGGCAGCGGAACTTCACCCGAAAACCAGCAGCCGAACATAATCATGCGCGCGACCCAGAAGAAGAGAATGTCGAAGCCGGTAACCAGCAGGCTCGTCGGATAAAACGCGTCGAAGTCCGCCCGGTTTTCGGCGGTGATATGCGGCCAGCCGAAAACCGAAACAGGTAGCAGGCCCGAGGAGAACCACGTATCCAGCACATCGGTCTCCTGCGTGATCTGGGCCGATCCGCAATGCGAACAAGCCGTTGGATCGACCCGCGCAACGGTGATCTTGTGGCAAGCCGAGCAATGCCACGCTGGAATGCGATGGCCCCACCACAGCTGCCGCGAGATACACCAGTCATGGATATTGCTCATCCACTCCAAATAGACCTTCTCGTACTGCTCCGGAACAATGCGGATGGCCTTGTTGCCGTCGGAGTCGGGTTTGACAGCGGCGATTGCCTTGTCGGCCAGCGGCTGAATCTTCACAAACCACTGCGTCGAAAGCCGCGGCTCCACAACCGTCTTGCAACGGTCGCAATGGCCCACGTTATGGGTGTGGTCTTTGATGCCGGCCAACAGTCCCTGTTCTTCGAGGTCGGCTACGATTTTTTTGCGGGCGACGTAGCGGTCCAGGCCCGCATACGCGCCGCCTTCCGCGTTGATGTGGCCAGTCGCGTCCATCACGTTGATCGAAGGCAAATGGTGGCGTTCGCCGAGGGCAAAGTCGTTGGGGTCGTGCGCCGGGGTCACTTTTACCGCGCCGGTGCCAAACTCGCGGCTCACCCACTCGTCCAGAATGATCGGGATCTGGCGCCCCATGAGCGGCAGGCGCAGCTTCTTGCCATGCAGATGCAGATAGCGCTCATCCTCTGGATGAATCGCAACAGCCACGTCGCCCAGCATGGTTTCCGGCCGCGTGGTTGCAACTGTCAGAAACTCACCTGTGTCTTTTCCAGCCGCATCAATAACCGGGTACCGAATCTCCCAAAGATGCCCCTTGTGCTCGTCGTAGACCACTTCCAAATCGCTGATGGCGGTCTGGCAGCGCGGGCACCAGTTCACAATGTAAGCGCCGCGATAGATGAGCCCCTGTTCATGCAGGCGCACAAACGCCTCGCGCACCGCGATCGACAGGTTCTCGTCCATCGTGAAGTACTCGCGCTGCCAGTCGACCGACGCGCCCAGGCGCTTCATCTGATTGAGGATGTTGCCGCCATAGTGCTCCCGCCACTTCCACACGCGCTCGACGAAAGCCTCGCGGCCAAGCTGCGGGCGGCTCGTACCCTCGCTCACAAGCTGCCGCTCCACCAGCATCTGGGTCGCAATGCCGGCATGATCCGTGCCCGGCACCCACAGAACACGGTCCCCGCACATGCGGCGCCAACGGATGAGAATGTCGCTCTCCGTGTGCTCGAACATGTGTCCCATGTGCAAGTTGCCGGTGACATTGGGCGGCGGCAGCAGGATGGTGAAGGCCGGCTGGGCGTCGGGGCCTTCCGTGGCTTCATGCGAAGGAGTGGCTTCCGGCGCGGTTTGCGCGAAGAGCTTCTCGCGCACCCAGTACTCCGCCCACTGATCTTCAATTGCGGTGGGGTCGTAGGCTTTTGGCAGGTCGTGAGGCATGAGGGTTCTTGTCCGAGCCCCCATGATATGTGCCGAACCCGTATCCAGACAGGGTTTTAAGCCAGGGGACCATCCCCCCACGTTAGCAGAAGTCAAGTGTTTTCGCTATGAGGAGTTGAGGGTCGATATTGTTGGATGGGGAGTGTTGTCCGTTGATTATTAGACACTTAAGGTACTTGCAGGGACAAGTCGCATTTATCCCCGTGTCCGGATGAATGCAAGGACAAAGGCTGGAGAGCCTTTAGAATCTTGTGGACCTGTGAGGGCGGCAGACAAAGTACTTCCGCCCGGCTATTTCTATCCGTTTCCACCCACCTGCGACGCTATGCGAACTCAGGTTATCCATCACCACGCGGGCGGCTTGCCCAAATCCAGATCATCCCTCATCCGATTGGGTGGCCCAGGTCCCGCGGTTGGGACCTGGGAATTCGTCTGCGCCACCCGGCTTTGGATTAGCGGCCGTGACCTTTGTCGGCCGGTTTTGCAGTGTTGTTGTTGTGTTTCTCGTTGTAGATCTGCCTGGAGTTGGCGTTCTGTTCGCGGTTTACCTGGTGCTTCTGCTGCGCGTTTAGCGCGCCGCCATTGGCGACACGGTCGTTGTGGACCTGCTGGGCTACATTCGCCTGGTTCCGATTGGTGCGGGCAGCCTCGCCGGAGGTCATCTGGCCGCTGCGCAGGCCTTGGGCGGTGCGCTGCTGCTGATTGGCTTCGCGGTTGTCGACTGCGTTCGGCCTAACGGTATTGCCGTTGTGATTCTCGTTGTAGATCTGGCGGCTTGCGGCGTTCTGCTCGCCGTTGATCTGCTGCCGCTCCTGGCCTGTGAGATGGCCGACGTTGGCAACGCGATCGTTGTGAACCTGCTGGTCGATGCGGGACTGCGTACGCTCGGCGCGCGCTGCTTCGCCTGAGGTCATCTGGCCGCTGCGCAGGCCGTTGGCAATGCGCTGGTCCTGGTTTGCCTCGCGGATGTTGGGGTTATAGCCGCGGCCTACGGAGCGGTCGCCAGCCGAGATGGGCTGGGAATGCGCATGTTCCTGAGCGACTTGATGGTAAGAGTTGATGTTGGAAGCCGCCAAGGTTCCAGGCCGTCCATGGTTGACGGCCGCCAATTGGGAACGGTCCTGCGCGGCAAAATGCTCATGCTCGACCTGGTGGGAAGTGGCCTCAAAATGGCGCTCATTGGCGGCTCGCATCTCCTCGGTCGAAGCGCGCGCCTGGATGCCGCCGCCACCGTTGTAGCTGTAGTGATTCTCATTGACGATGGTGGTTCGGTTGATGATCTCGCGGTTTTCGTAAACATTGGTTACGTGGACGCCGCCGAAGTTGGCAACAGCGCGGTTGTAGGCGAATGCGCCGCCGCGCCACTCACCGCCACAGAAGCCGATGCCGCCATAGCCGAAGCCGTAGTTGACGCCTCCGTAGAAGCCGACATGCGGACCCCAATAGCCGCCATGCCACCCGTAAACGCCGCCGGCAAAGCCCCAGTAGCCGGGGGTCCAGAGAAGGCCAACGCTGGGCGGCTCTACCCAGACACCGGGAACCCAATAGTAGCCTGCGTCCCCATAGGCCCAGTAGCCGGGAGTCCAGATATAACCAGGCGCGGGCAGCGGGGGTTGCACGTAAACAGGCAACGCGGGCGGGGCAATGTTGATGGAGACAAAAACGCCGGCGCGAGCCTGAGTGACTGGCATGACGAGTACCGACGCGGCGATCGAGGCGGCGAAAACCAGACTGCGAAATCCTGAACGCATAGACATATTCGTTCCCTCATGATCGGGAGGCAAGAGGCCTGAAAAACCTCCTGCGCTGTCCCGGGTTGTATTGTTACGCTCACTGAAACCCGGAATCAAGATACTTGTTGCTGGGAATTTGGGACGATGCCTCGGATTCAGCCGGTCGCAGAAGGATTGTACGTAGTAAGTATCATTTTATCTATTATATACGCCTGACGAGGATGCGCAGACACGATCCGCTGACGGCCCAGAAGGGACCGCGCTGTGTAACCTCTGCTGACTCTTTTGTTTTCTTCTAAAGCACTTCGGCCATCTCTTTGAGGATCGCCTCGGCCGCTTCGACGGGGTCGGGGGCCTGGGTAATGGGGCGGCCTACAACCAGGTAGCTGGCGCCCTGGCGGAGCGCTTCGGCGGGAGTGGCAATGCGCCTTTGATCGGCCACATCGGAGCCGGCGGGGCGAATGCCGGGTGTGACCAGCACACCCTCGGAGCCGATGACCGCGCGCAACCCAGCGACCTCCTGAGCGGAGCAGACGAAGCCGCGTATTCCGGCCTCCAGGCTCATGCGGGCCAGCAGTTCTACTTGTTCGGAGGGTGAACGATCCAGGCCTGTCGCCTTCAATTGGGCCTGGTCCATGCTGGTCAGCATGGTGACGGCAAGCAGTTCGGGCGGGTCTTCAACGCCGCCCAGCGCGGCCCGCGCGGCGGCCAGCATGGCGGGGCCCCCGGCGGCGTGGACGTTTACCATGCGTACGCCCAGCCTGGCGGCCGAGCGTACCGCTCCGGTCACTGTATTTGGAATGTCGTGGAACTTGAGGTCAAGAAAGACAGAGTGGCCGCGCTTGACGAGTGGCTCCAGCACGGCAGGCCCAGCGGCAGTAAACAGCTCCAGCCCCACCTTGAACCAGCAGCAGTTGCCTTCGAGCTGGGCGACCAGGCGGGCGGCAGAGGCTGCATCCGGCACATCGAGAGCCACAATCAGCCGCTTGCGCGCCTTCTCCAGCGGGTCAACCGGGACAGGCGCGGGGGGCCAAGCGGTTCCGAAGCTGGGATTCAACCGCTCGGGAATGGGCATATCTGCATCCTAAAGCATGAGGGGCTGCGACGATTGGGCGCAGGCCTCAGGCCTGGGCTGCTAAAGAGGCTGAGTGGACCGCGCGAACCATGATCTGGTCTTGGGCCGGCAGAAAGCGGCAAAGGTATTCGATGGGATCCTCGGCGGCGGCCATGCGGCTCAGGTGATACTTCCAGACGTCGGGCTTGATGGTGCGCCGTGTAAAAGGCTTGCGGGTCACCTGCACCACGTCTCCCTGCGAGTTGACTCTGGGATAGGTGATGGAGGGGATTGTGAAGCTCATGTGCGCTCCCGATCGCCAGAAATGGCGGGCAAAGTCGTGGGAGAAGAGCAGCGTGTAGTGGCGGCCCTCCCCAGCCAGCAGCGTCAAAGCTGCCTCCGCGCCGGGCCACAGCGGCTGAACATGCAGCTGAAACCAGCGGCGGAACTCGAATCCGTTAAACTGAGCTTGATTGAGCAACAAACGCAGCATCTCTTTACGATTCATTTCACCAATCCTCAAGGCAGGAACGAGAACCAAGGTTGAGTAGTGCGCCGGGGGGGGGAGGGCGCAATGACGGAAACAAGAAGACCAGACATTCCAAGGGCGTCTTCTGAAAATGGTTAACGTCAAAGAGGCGGGAGTTTCCTTTTATTAAGTTCAAAAAGGAGAATCAGGGTTGAAAACTGGGCGGTTTTCGATGTGCAGATGGGGATTGGGCGTTGTGTTGCTGGCCGCTTCCAGCCTGAGTTGGGCTCAAGGGGTGCATACCAATGCCCTGAACCGCGACCCACTCGTCCGCGAGGCCTTCGATCACTTCTACAACCTGGACTATCCCGGAGCAATCGAGCGATTCGAGCGCTTTCATGCGGCCCATCCGGGCGATCCGCAGGGAACCGTGCTGTTGCTAGACGCTGTGCTGTTCCAGGAGCTCTACCGGCAGGATCTGCTCGACACCACCTTCTATGCCAACGACGGCTTTCTCACTGGCCGCCACGCCACGCAGGAAGACCCAAAAACGCGAGATCGCATCCTGGCCCTTGCCGAAGAAGCCATCCAAGAGGCCGATTGGCGGCTCGGCAGGAATCCCAACGATGTTGACGCTCTTTATGCGCGAGGCTGGGCGCGCGCCCTCAAATGCACTTACCTGGCCATGGTGCAGCGCGGCTACGCGAGCGGCTTTCACCTCGCCATGCAGGCCAAGGACGATCATGTGCGCGTGCTCCAACTCGACCCGGATTACGTGGACGCCAAGCTGGTGGTGGGTGTCTATGACTACGTGGTTGGCGCGCTTCCCCTGCCCTTCAAGCTTTTGATCGGATTCATTGGCATCACAGGCTCTAAGTCCAAAGGCCTGGAGATGCTGACCGACGACGGCAATCGCGGCTTCGTCACAAGCATCGAGGCGCGCACCACCATCGCTCTCTTCCTGCGCCGCGAGGCGCGCTATAAAGAGGCCATCGAAGTAGTGCGCGGACTCAAGAGCCAATATCCCCGCGACTACCTCTTCTGCCTGGAAGAGGCCAATCTGCGCAAGGATGCGGGCGAAGGCATGGGCGCGGTGGCGGCGTACCGTGAGATTCTTGCCGCCAACGCCAAGCCCGGCTATTTTTATTCAGCGCGCATGGAGCTCGCCTACTTTGGCCTGGGCGACGCTCTGCGTGGGCAGCGCCACTATAGCGAGGCCGCGCAGTCCTATGAGCAGGCTGCCTGGACCCAAAACGCGGGGCCGGAGCTCAAGATTCGCTCGCTGCTGGCGGCCGGCGAGTGCCGCGACCTGAATGGCGAGCGGCAGTTGGCCATCAAGGACTACCAGGCCGCCATCGACAACGGCCCCAACACCTCCCGCGCCGACACCGCAAGAAAGCACCTGCGCTACGCCTATAGCGGGAACTGACCGCTCGTGGTTGTCCGTTAAGCAATCTCACACCCGCCCGAAAGATGGAACCGCCTTTGCCTGGTGTCCGTATCTTCAGAGGTGGTTGGTTTTTCTGAAGGAGCAAAGGGATGGCACTCTATTGCAGTCGTTGCGGAACGGCGTTGCCTGAGACCGCGCGGTTCTGCTCGATCTGTGGCGCGGTGGTTGCCGTGGGTCCGCCCATGCCTGGCAGGCCGTTGGTTCGGCCGCTGGTGGGGCGCAGGCTGGCCGGGGTTTGCCTGGCGTTGGCGCAGGCCTATAACTGGGATGTCGCGCTAATCCGCGTTTTCACGGTGATCGGCTTCTTCTGCTCGGGCGGGCTGGTCTTCGTGGCGTACATCGCCGGCTGGGTTGGGATTCCCTCGGAGGAGTATCCTGCTGTTGTATGAACAGTACCTTTGAGGGTAATGGCGCGAAGCTGGGCTTTCGCGATACCGGGGCAGGGATGCCGGTGGTTTTTCTGCATCCCACGCCGCTCGATCGCGAATTTTGGCGGCCGCTGATCGAGGATCTGGGCGGCATTCGCGCTATCGTTCCCGACCTGAGGGGCCACGGCCTTTCGGAATTGGGTCCGAACCTGCCGGTGGGAGGCTTCACGCGTGTTCCCGACGCGCCGGTGCTGACCATGGCGCAACTGGCCGACGATGTTCTTGCCCTGTTGGATCATCTCAAAGTACCGGAGGCCGTCTTTGCCGGCTGCTCCATCGGCGGCTACGTGCTGCTGGAGTTGTGGCGCAAGGCGCCAAAGCGGATGCAGGGGCTGGTCTTTGTCTGCTCCAAGCCGCAGCCCGATGCCGAGGCGAACCAGCAAAAACGCGCTGCCAATATTGCCCAGGCGCGCGCCGGTGGCACCGCTGCGCTCTTCGACGGCATGGCCCAGACTCTGATCGGTGCTACGGCTCGCGAGCGTCGCCCTGCAATCGTGGCCGAGCTGCGGGCGCGCATGACGCTGACGCCGGAAGCTGCTGTGGCCGTGCAAGCCGGCCTCGCCACGCGGCCTGACTCAGTGCCCACCGTGTCCACCATCGACGTGCCGGTGCTGGCCATTGCCGGGGGCGAGGATACGGCTGTGACCGCCAGCGACATGGAGGCTTTCCGCGTCGCGCCGGGCGGGTGCGAATTTCACCTGCTGCCCGACGCAGGACACTTTGCTGCCTATGAGCAACCGCGGAAGGTAGCCGCGCTGCTGGCCGAATGGCTGCGGCAGCCGGAACCCTGAGATGGGTACGAACAGTCACCGGATTGCGATAGATTAGTTCGCATGAGCAAGCGTAGTGGTTTCATAGCGTTCTTACTGTTGGGATTGGCGGTAACGGCAAATTGTCAGACAGCGAGTGTCCCAGGTGCGGCATGGAAGCAGGTCGCATCGCCGGAGCAGGCAGGGTGGTCCAAGGAAAAGCAGGCGCGAATCCAGGAGTTTGTCGAGGAGATAGGCTCCACATCGGCGATGATTGTCCAGCATGGAGTTGTGGTTGCCGCGTGGGGAGATATCGCGCATAAATCGAACCTGCACTCCTGCCGCAAGAGCTTGTTGAACTCGCTGATTGGCATTGCCGCCGCCGATGGCAAGATCAACCTCGACGATACCCTTGAGAAGCTTCGCATTGACGACAACAAGCCGTCGCTCACGGCGGAAGAGCAACAGGCGACGGTGCGCGATCTGCTCGAAGCGCGCTCCGGGGTTTATCATCCCACGGTCTATGAGACAAAGGGGATGCAGGAAGAGAAGCCGCTGCGCGGCTCTCATCCTCCAGGCACCTTCTGGTACTACAACAACTGGGACTTCAATACTCTCGGCTTTATCTACGAACGGGCTACAGGCGAGAAGATCTTCGACTCGTTTTACCGACGCATCGCACAGCCGATTGGAATGCAGGACTTCAATCCGCGCGACGGCCGCTACATCTCCAGCCCCGATTCGTGCTTTCCGGCGTATGTATTCGAGATGAGCGCCCGGGATTTTGCGCGCTTTGCCTTGCTTTTTTTGCACGGGGGCAAATGGAACGGCGCGCAGGTGGTGCCGGAAGAATGGGTAAAGGCCAGTACTCGCCCGTATTCCGATGCGGTGTCAGGCGGCTATGGGTATCTGTGGTGGACCGGCGACTCGGCCAGCGGCACGCCGCAAGAGATCAAGTTCCCGCCAGGCAGTTTTTGGGCAGAGGGCCATCTTGGGCAGTATGCGGTGGTGGTGCCGTCCCTCGATCTGATCGTTGTCAATCGCGTAGATGAGCGAATGACCAAGCGCGCCGTTCACAGGCGCCAGATGGCCCAACTGGTGCTCATGGCAGTGGACGCCGCACCGAAGAACTAGTCCTCTGACCACATGCAAAGATAACCAGTACAGGTGCTTGCGTGGAGCTATTTCGGGCTTCATATGTGGGGTATGGGCAGAGGCAAGCAACTTGAGATTGTTTTACCGTTCACTACACACCGAAGCATGGCAGATGGCTCAACCAGGCTGAGATTGAGACTGGCATCATGCTCCGCACCAGCTGTTCCCAAATTGAACCCCGACTCGAAAATGTAACGATATGCGATAGTGACGTGCGGATCGCCTAAGCTCAGAATTCCTTATAATAACTACTTTATTGGGAGCGATTTATCTGGTTTTCCAAGAGAGAGGAATCGTGGAGCCGAAGATCGGAGTCGAACCGACGACCTGCTGATTACGAATCAGCTGCTCTACCAACTGAGCTACTTCGGCTTGCACTGTCGATTTTATCCTGATCTACCAATAGCGTAAAGCGGCTGATCTATACTGCGGTCATGCAAGGCAACCCGGCAGCGGATTGGCAACGGCTCACGGAGCACTATCGTGCGATGAGCGACGAGGAATTGCTGGAACTGGCAGCCGTGATCGTCGATCTCACGGAAACGGCGCAGCAGGTTCTGCGCGGCGAGATGAACTACCGCAGGCTCGATCTGCCAAGCACCGCAGTCGATGCGCCAAACCCCTCAGATCCCCCGGCCCTGCGGCGATGGGCCAGCTCGGTAGACCGAGATGCTGGCCCAGTCGAATCCAGCTCGCTCGATGAAGACAATCTTTCCAGGGAGTTCACTTGGAAAACGACGCTCTGCGAGTGCGAGGACCGGAAACAGGCATGGCAGATTTACGAGGTATTGCGACAAGCGGGAGTCGAGAGCTGGATCGAGCAGCCGGGATCGCGCTATTCCCTTGAATCTAGCTATCCGCGTGTCCTGGTCGCAGCCGATCAGTTGGATGAGGCGCGCGAGATTGCCGCGCGTCCCGTCCCTCAGGAGATTATCGAGCTTTCCCAAATCGACTTGCCGCAATTCGAAGCGCCCAAGTGTCCAAAGTGCGGTGCGGAAGACCCCGTGCTTGAAAGTGTGGAACCAACCAACGCCTGGCTCTGCGAGGCCTGTGGCGCGCAGTGGGCCGACCCAGTGGAGGGCGGGGAAGCAGAAACAGAATCGTCCCCACGATAAGTCCTTTAAAAACGGAAAGAGCCGCCCGGCAACAGGGCAGCTCCTTCCTCAGGGAGAATAGTTCCAACGGAGGCAAAACCATCAGAACTTTCTGGCTGCATAGTAGGAGTGTGGAAAGACGGTGTCAAGAGAAAATCCAAATTGAAATAATCCATTTATAATCAACGATATACATCAATTATCGCCAAAAGGAGCAGGATATACGTACGACTTTTCTTCGCCCTTCTACACCCATACATCTCCGTCATTTCAGGGTGTTTCTTCTGGATTTGTGCCGGTTTTCCACAGCTTTGACGACGGCATTAACCCTTCGGATACAGTTGATCTACAGACGTTGGCAGCTCCACCCATTCTTCTCTCAAATCCAGACGAATGAATTCGATGTCGTAGACCGAGGAAACGGGCTTGCCGCGTGCCATCCGGTAAAGGGCGCGGCCGCCGCCAAGGAAAAAACCCAGCAGGATGGCGGCGCTGGCACCCACGATCACCAGAGTTACGATTCCCAGCAGCAGCTTCCCGGTCTTGGCGACCTCGGATTCCCCCGGCTGCGGGATCGACGTAATATCGGATTCGTAGTGAACCATGGCCAGCAGCTTGTGGCTCTCCTCGGGGATGGCGTCGCCGCTCACAACAGCCACCAGGGGCCCGCTACGGTGCGCCTCCAGGGATGCCTGATCGGAATCCAAGAGCGCTTTGGGCCAGGCGGGCTGGGCTTGGCTGCCCGCCTTCAGGTAGGCGCGAATCCTGCTCTCGTGCGCTGCGGCCATCTGCGGGGTGGGGTAATCGATAATAGTGAGCGTGGCCGGGCCGGAGCGCAGCGAATAGGTTGCGGTCACAGCCTCCGCTCCGCGATCGAAGCCCACCAGATCGGCCGGCAGTACACCGCCTGAGCCCACATAGCCGGCCGGCCCAAGCGCATAGTGGGTCGTCTGGCCGTCCAGCGAACCCTGGGGCAGGTTGCTCAGGATGGGCGGCGGCAGTGCTCCAGGCCCGTCCATAGCGGGCAGCAGGCTGGCAAGTTCGCGCATCTCCGAACCGGACATCGGCCCGATATGCGAGAAATTCGCATCCACCACGATGTTGCCCAGCCAGAACAGCACCCGGTTATGGTCTGACGTGGCGCCGGAGCCAATTTCCTCCTTGGGCCAGCCCGACTGTCGATAGAACGAATAAGCGCCATAGGCGCCGCTGGCGTCGCGAAAGCGCAGCGCACGCAAGCTGAGCTTCTCGCCGCTGCGCTTATAGACGGCCAGAGCGGCGTCGGTAAAATCGTATTCTTTGATCGCGGCTGCGTTGCCTTCGTCGGCCAAAGCCGCATCCGTCACCTTCTTGGGCGCATCCACAGCCGCCCATCCGGCAAATGTATCTGGCAGCAGCGCCTTGGTCACGGGTGGAAGCATCAGGTGCGTCGCGCCTTGGGTAGCCGAAGTCTTGGCCGGTGCAGCCTGTCCCAGCGCAGTGGCAGCGCCCCCCAGCAGCGTTGCCCAACAAACTAGAATTGCAATCCTGCGCATCGGCAAAGGCTCCAGTCTTGAGGGTACACGCTCCAGCCGAGCAACTTAGCGAATGCCGGCAGAAACATCGCCGTAGTCGTAAACAGACACACTCCGAAGTTCTCCACTGGGTCTCCCTCTCTTCTTTGACACCCGCTGCACGGAAAAGGTTCCTGCGGCCCGCTCACCACGTGTTAAACCCGAACCCGGCCGCGCACCTCGCGCAGCGGCAGTCCGGTAGACGCGGCCAGCGATTTCTGAATCTCCGCAAGCACAGAGAAAGCGATTGTTTCGGGCGACTCTGAGCCCAGGTCCAGGCCCATGGGGGCGTGGAGTTGAGAAAGCCTGCTCTCCACCTGGGCATCGTTGGCTCGGGTTGCTTCGGCCACAAGTTCCCTGGTGCGGCGCTGAGGGCCAAGCACGCCAATGTAGGCGGGCGGGGCTTCCAGGGCCATCAGAGCGGCAAGAATGCGCGCGTCCTGCTCAAAGCTGTGTGTCATGACCGCGGCGGCGTCCTGCGAATGGAGGCTGCCCAGCGCAGAGGGCCAGCCAGACAGCAAATTGTCCGGCCGGATTTCAGTCAAGTCGCCGAGCCGCAGGACGCGAACCTCATCGGCCAGCGGGAAGCGCTCGCGGGTTGCCAGTTGCGAACGGCCGTCGGCGACGGCAACGAACCAGCCCAATTCTTTGGCGATGCGCAACAGCGGTTGCGCGTCGTCGCCCGCGCCGAAGATCCATAAGCCAGGTCTTGCCGGGCGAAAGTCGGCCCAGACCCCGGCTTCCATTCCGCCGATTAAACTCTCGGCAATCGACCTGCGGCTTGCCAGCGCCCGTTCCGCGAGTTCATTTAGCAAAGTGTCCTCAGCCAGATAAGGTTCAGTGGGATCGAACCCCAGCCCGGCAAATGCGCGCCGGGCAATGTGCTCGCCTTCCAGAATCGTTGCCACGGCCAGCGGACTGCGCCTCTCGAAGGCTTGTTCCAGTGCTTTGAGCAGCGGATCGGCAGTGGGGCGCCGCTCCAGCAGCAGTGAGACTACGCCGCCGCACCCGGAGCCGAAAGGCCGCTCGCCATCCTCTTCGTTGGTGGAATAGCGATGCACACATGGGCCGTTCGCGGTGAGCCACCAGGCGCGGCTGGCCACCTGGGCCTCCAGGCATCCGCCGCTCACCGTGCCCGCGCGCCGCCCATCCGGGGCCAGCAGCATGACCGCGCCTGGCCGGCGATAGCTGGAGCCCTGCACGGCTACTACCGTCGCCAGAACGTAATCCGCCCCAGCAGCTTCCAAGGCGCGCCACAGGGACAGGGTGCGTTCAATGTCCGTCATGGGTCTATTCTCGCTCAGCCGCAAGGATACGCGCTTCCAGTACACTGGGGTCGATGCCTGTTGCCGCCCTCGTTCTTGCCGCCGGAGCCAGCCGCCGCCTCGGCCAGCCCAAGCAACTACTCATGCACGGCGGCGAAACACTGCTCGCGCGCGTAATCCGCTTGGCCAAAGAGGCTGGCGCAACGCCAGTCATCGCGGTACTCGGTGCCTATCATGAACGCATCCTCGCGGCTGTCCCGTTCAATGCGCTAAAGAACGCGACCCCTATCGTCAACGGCGCTTGGGAACAGGGCATTGCCACGTCCATTCACGCGGGGCTCACTGCCCTTGAGGACTGTGCTCCTCAAGCATCGGGCGCGCTGATTCTCGGTTGCGACCAGCCCCTTCTGACAGGCGAACATCTGCGCGCCATGCTCGATGCCTTTGCCGCACAACCCGCACCTGCCATTGTGGCTTCCACGTACGCGGGGGTCCAGGGTATTCCCGCCGTATTTCCCCGCCGGGTCTTTGCCGAACTGCGCGATCTCCGCGGCGACCAGGGCGCGCGCAAGTTGCTCATGCAGACAAGCTTACCGGTGATTGCGCTGCCCTTCCCAGGCGGAGAAGTCGATATCGACCTCCCCGCCGATCTTGAGCAGCTTGGATAGTATCCTTGGCTCGATTCTCTTCTTGTACAACGTTCTCGAAGTCGGCGTACGCAAAACAAATCCCCCGACAGTTTCGCCGGGGGACTTGTTTTTTGTTTCGTTCAGATTGCCTTCAGCCTGCCTGGATAAGCCTCATGCACTGAAGAGCAGGATGCCTGCGGGCTTTTCGTCGGTAACTGTTTCGTCCGCGCTTACCGGGCGATAGAAAAGCTGGTTGGCGTCGAGATAGACCTCAAGGAAGGCTGGGCGCGCGGTAATTTGGCCGGCGATCAGCGCTTCCGACAAGGGGTCTTCCACGTAGCGCTGTAGTGCCCGGCGCAGGGGACGGGCGCCGTAACTGCGGTCGCCCAGGGTTTTATCGAGAATCCACTTCTTGGCGTCCTCGGTAACCGAGATGGTGATGGACTTCTGCGCCAGATTGGCGTTCAACTGCTGCACAAGCAGTTCAACGATCTGAATCAGGTCCGCATCCGACAGCGACTGGAAGAGAATGACCTCGTCGAGTCTGTTCAAGAACTCGGGGTTGAAGGTCTTCTTCACTTCCTGCTTTACCAGTTCCTCAATCTTGTCGCTCACAATGTCTTCGCGATCGCTCTGGAAGCCGAGACCCTGCTTCTTCATCAGGTGACGCGCGCCAATGTTCGAGGTCATGATGAGGATCACGTTCTTGAAGTCAACGGTGTTGCCAAGGCCGTCGGTCAACTGGCCGTCTTCAAAAACTTGCAACAGGATGTTGAAGACATCCGGGTGTGCCTTCTCGATTTCGTCGAGCAGAACGACCGAGTAAGGCGAGCGCTTGACGCGTTCGGTCAGTTGGCCGCCCTCCTCGTATCCCACATAGCCCGGAGGCGAACCGATCAGCTTGGAGACGGAGTGCTTCTCCATGAACTCCGACATATCGAAGCGAATGAGAGCCTTGTCCGATCCGAAGAGGAAGTTGGCCAGGGTGCGAGCCATTTCGGTTTTGCCCACGCCGGTCGGGCCCAGGAAGAGGAAGCTCCCAATGGGCCGATGCGGGCTCTTGAGACCCGCGCGCGACCGGCGGATGGCGCGAGCCAGCGCAGAGATAGCCTTCTCCTGCGAGATGACGCGCTTGTGCAGCTCTTCTTCAACGCGAAGAAGTTTCTGCGTCTCTTCTTCCTTGATGCTGGTCACGGGAACGCCGGTCCAGCGGCTGACTACATCCTCAATGTCTTCGCGGCCCACGATGCCTGCGGCCGAGTCGTCGAGGTGATATTTGTCGCGCAGCGCGCGCAGGTTCTCGCGCTCCTTGCGTTCTTCGTCGGAGTAGAAACGCGCCTTCTCAAACTCATGGTTGGCGATGGCCGAGTCCATGCGATGCACAATGAATTTGATCCGCTTCTGCACCTCGGTGATCTCTTCGGGCAGCGAGGTCTGGCGCAGTTTTACGCGCGCTCCGGCTTCGTCGATCAGGTCGATGGCCTTATCGGGAAGGAAGCGATCGGGAATATACCGGTTCGAATGCGAGACGGCGAACTCGACCGCGGCATCCGTGTAGCTGACCGCGTGAAACTTCTCATAGCGATCCTTGATGCCGTGAATGATCTTGATGGCGTCTGCCTCATTCGGCGGCGGCACCTTCACAGCCTGGAAGCGCCGCTCCAGCGAGCGATCCTTCTCGATCGACTTGCGATACTCGCCGGGAGTGGTAGCGCCAATGCACTGAATTTCGCCGCGCGAGAGCGCCGGCTTCAGAATGTTGGCCGCGTCCAGCGAGCCCTCAGCCGAGCCCGCGCCCACCAGCGTGTGCAGCTCGTCGATAAAGACAATGGAGTTCTGGTTCTCCATCAGTTCTTTCATGATGGTCTTGAGCCGTTCCTCAAACTGGCCGCGATATTTGGTGCCGGCCACAATCAGCGAGAGGTCGAGGCCGAGAACCTTCTTGTCGGCCAGGAAACTCGGCACTTCGCCGTCTGCAATGCGCTGGGCGAGACCCTCGACGATGGCTGTCTTGCCCACGCCGGGTTCGCCGATCAGTACGGGATTGTTCTTGGTGCGGCGGCAGAGAATTTGAATCACGCGCTCCAGCTCGCCGTCGCGGCCCACAAGGGGATCGAGCTGTCCGTCCATGGCTGCCTGCGTCAGGTCGCGGCTAAACTCGGCCAGCAGGCTGCTCTCGCGCTGGCGCGGCTGTGCGGGAGTTTTTTCCTGCGTCACCCGGCCCAGTTCGTCGCGAATCTGCGCCAGCTTCAGCCCGCGTTCCTGCAAGATCTCCGCGGCAAAGCACTTCTCTTCACGCAGCAGGCCCAGCAGCAGGTGTTCGGTGCCAATATGCTTATGGCCCAGGCGCTCGGCTTCTTCCGCCGCATACGCCAGCACGCGCTTGCACTCGTTTGAGAGCGGCAGGTCAACGCTGGTGGAGACCTTCTCGCGAATGGTGGTGTGCGCCTCAATCTGCTTGCGGATAGACTCTACCGATGCGTGCGAGCGCAAAAAGCGGTTAGTTAAAGCCTTGTCCTCGCGCAGCAGGCCAAGCAGCAGGTGCTCGGTCTCGATATAGGGCGAACCAAACTGGCTAGCCTCATACCGCGCAAAGAAGATCACGCGCCGTGCCTTCTCCGTATAGCGTTCGAACATGGTGTTCTCTCCCCCCGAGATTCGGGCCTGTTACAGGCTATCGGCTGGAGTGGCCGTCCGGTTCAACTCCCGGCTTCAGCCCAACCCGCGTGCGCCTTTCCCTTAGTCTCGCCGCCGAAGGAGCGTAGGAAAATACAACTTTCGCCCTTCGAACAGCGCTTGCGGATGGTAGTTGGGCCTTCTTCCGCCCCTGTCGTCTCCGGGTCCTCGCCTGAGACTCCCATCCTGCCCGTGCAACCCGGCCTGAGATGACAATTCCATCCATTTCCAGATTGCTTACTATTAAGACTCGCAAATCGCCGGAAGGGTGCAACTTCCGTCACGCATGCCCGGCGGAAACATCCGTTTGGGGAGTATACGACAGCGGACCCAGCCGTCCACTCTCCATGCGCAACGCCCGCGTACAGCGTCCGGCCAACTCCAGGTTGTGAGTTACCAGAATCGAGGTCAGGCCGTGGCTTGCATGTAGCCGTTCGATCAGGTCAAAGACGCGGCCGGCAGTGGTCTCGTCCAGGTCGCCGGTAGGTTCGTCGGCCAGCAGAAGCCGAGGATTGTTGACCAGCGCGCGGGCCAGCGCCACACGCTGCTGCTCGCCGCCAGAGAGTTCGCCGGGCCGATGATCGCCGCGGTCCGCCAGGCCAACCTCGCTGAGCCACTTTGCCGCCGCTGCCAGCGCCTCGCGCTTTGCGGTCCCGCGAGCCAGCAGCGGCATGGCCACGTTTTCAAGCGCGCTAAACTCCGGCAGCAGGTAATGGAACTGCCACACGTAGCCAATCTCCCGGTTACGAAAGACTGCCGCCTCGCGCGCGGAGAGTTTTGCTACGTCGGTTGAGGCGCAGTATACCGTTCCCGCCGATGGCGTATCAAGGGCGCCCAACATGTGCAAAAGTGTGCTTTTTCCTGCCCCGGATTGGCCCACAATCGCCACCATTTCACCGGTCTCGACCCGCAGGTTCAAGTCGCGAAACAGCGTGAGCGTGCCGCGTGCGGTCTGGTAAGTCTTTTGAAGGCCGCTCACCTGGATAAGTGCGGGAGCGGTCGACTCTTCCCCGCCCTGTTCCTGCACTTGTGGCCGCAACTCCAGCTCCCGCGCGGAGCGGGGATCCTGGGCAGCAGCCGCTGGAGAGGTTTGCATCATCCGGTTGGCTCTATTTTATCGTGTTGGGGGTGGACTCGGAGCAAGTGCGGCCGCATCGAGCCTGGCGATGCGGCCGTTGGGGCCCACCACGAAGGGCAGTGAAAGAGCATTCCAATTGCCGTTGTCGAGGGGCTGCCATGTCTTGCCGTCGTCGCGGCTGATGTCGCTGCCGTTGGTGCCCACGGTGATCCAGACCTTCAGAGATTCGCTCCATTGCACGGAAGAGCGATAGCCGTGCGGCGGGGTAGTGGAGGTAGTCCAGGTCCAGCCGCCATCGGTAGACGACGCAGCTGCAGTTCCCGTGATTTCATTCGGCTTTGTGTAGTCACCACCGACTGCCACAAGATGCCAATACATTCCAAATCCACAATCGCTGCACGGACTCCCGGTATAGCGAAGGGCAAGGGCAAAAGCACCGGCGCTATCAACACCTTTCGTGAGCGGAAGGGCTCGGCGATTCCAATCCGGTAGCAGATACATACTCGCGAACCTTCCATGGGAGAATCGCGCTTTCGTCCGGGATCTGCCTTCCCAGCGTTCAATCAGAAACGCGCCGGTCTTGCCCCCGGTGACGAAGCCGTTGAAATAATCCGTTCCCTGACCTCTTGTGTCACCCTCTCCTCTGCTTGCTCTTCCAATCGAGCTGTTGCTGGCAGCGAATGCGGCAAGTGACATGCCTTTCAAGCGCAGCGACCTGCTCT
>Ga0302319_10004632_pt1 | contig 28111 bp, 32 predicted proteins | sample Bog_T0_2_FD_203319 | JGI IMG/M metagenome (GOLD analysis project Ga0302319, IMG submission 203319) | Peat permafrost microbial communities from Stordalen Mire near Abisko, Sweden - Bog_T0_2 | ecosystem: Environmental > Terrestrial > Soil > Wetlands > Peat | place: Sweden: Abisko, Stordalen Mire... | reverse complement strand
ACTCTGTTGACCTCAACTTCTCGAACCGCCGGATGCGGACCCGCTTGTCCGGTGGTGTGGCAGGGGAGGAGAGGCGACTCTCCCCCCTATGCCGATCGATGTACGTCAGGCGGGAGCACACTCGCCCGCGCAACGGTGTGTTGGTTGTGTGTTCGATGGCGATGTAAGCTGCTGTAAAGTCTGATAGCTTACCGGGCAGCCGTGCCGCGCTCCACCCGCATCATCGGCGAGTGACCCGCGGATTGGGTTCCGCGAATCACGTGGGGCGTGATCACGACCAGCAAGCTCGCAACGCTCTTCTGCGCGTCGTTCTCGGTTATGTCGTTCAAACCTGGAATCTCGCTGATTCCAGGCACACCGCTGATGGCGCGGCTCTGCTGCTTATCCAGATCGCTGACCACCACCACGCCTTCGCCTTGCCTGAGCGTCACCACGCCGGAGTAGGCGCGATTGTTCAGGACGGGATTGCCGTTGATGGACCTGCCCGCGAGGGCATCGATCTTCATTTCGATGGTCAGGGCAACGTCATTGTTGCGCATCACCTTGGGAGTAGCCGAGAGGGTCAAACCCAGATCCTGATACTCCACCATGGGAATGTTCGGCACGCTTCCGCCCAATTGAGAGACCAGGGACGATAAGGCGCCCGAGGCTCCGGCGCCGGTGAGCCCTGGTATATTGGGCACGCTGCCCGACAGGCCCGAGAACGAGGAGGTCTGGATGGGATAGCGCGTGCCTGAGCGCATGGTAGCTTTCTCGCCGTCGCCCAGCCGCAACTGCATCTCGTCCAGCTCACGCGAGTCGGAGGAGTTTAGATTGAGGTTGGCCGTCACTCCGCCGGGTGCTAACGCGGACTGCGTGAGCCCTCCGCCAAACAGAGCAATACCGTTGGAGAACAGGGAGCTTGAAACCTGGCCGGAGGCCAGCAGAATGCCGAGAATCGCCAGCGTGTCGCCGGGCGCGGCCAATCCCGAGGCGATGATCTGCTGCACCAGGCTCTGATTTGCGTTCAGGATGGACTGTTCCTCGGCATATACGTTGAAAGCGGTGACGGTCTGCGGCGGCTGAATTCCCGTATTGCGCTGGCTGGTGTGCGCGATCTGGATCAATCGCACCTCCAGCATCACCTGATTATGCCCGTCCAGGATCTCACGGATGGTGGAGTTGAACGCGGTCAGCGTCTTCTCGGGCGCGCGTAGGGTCACTGTTCCCGCGGTAGCGTCCGCGGCTACTTGCTGCACATCGAAGACACTCTTGGATAACGTGGCCACATCGGCCAGTTCCGCGGCGGTGAGCCCTGGAAGATAGATGGTCTCCAGGCCCAGCCGCATCAACTGCTGACGGTTCTCCTGAGTATCGCGCGCAACCAGCACTCGATGCGCGTCCAGCGGAACATAGAATGAGGAGGTCAGCATGCTCACTGCGCGCATGGCCTGCTCGAAGCTCGCGTCGTCCATATCCAGCTTGATTTGCGTGGGGCTTACACTTTCGTCCAGGGTAGCTTCAACCCCATAGGCTTTGAAAACCTGCTGTATGGCCTGTCGCTGGTCTGTGCGCAAGTGGAAGCTGTGCGTTCCCGCGGTGGGGACGATGGAAACCATTTCGCCCAACGTGCTTGCTGCTTGGCTGTAAAGCGGAGTCGATTGGCCGGCCAGGGCGTCGTCGCCCATTTCGTGAAGATGTTCTGTGACCAGGATATTTTTGGGGTCGAGGTCCAGAGCCTGCCCCAGAGCCGCCCGCTCCGCTGCCGCTTCCCCGCGCAGCCGGTCTTTGGCGGCGGCCTGTATCAGCGCCGTCACCGCGTGGCTGCGGGCCAGCGCGGCAGCCAGCGGGTAGTTGGTATTCGAGGGGTCAAGAGCGGCCGCCTGCTCAAAGCCGCGCATTGCTTCTTCAAACCTCTCCCTCTCGAAGAGCTTGCTTGCCGCAAGAAACAGCTTGGCCGCGCGCCGGCGGTCGCTGCTGCTGGGCTGTCGTGCGGCTTTGGAGGCAGCGCCAGCAGGTAGCGCGGCTTGGCTGGCTGGCGTGGACACTGCGGTAGCCGGCAGGCTTGGCGTTTGGGCTTGGGCTTGGGCAGCGCTCACAGTCAGCGGCAGCAGGCCTGCAAAAAAAGCCAAGAACAGCCGATCTTTGCGCGTAGGCATTTTCGCGTCCTCTGCCATCGGGGCACCCAGCTTGGGTCGTTGCGGCTTCAATGCGCGATCCGGGTCAGCGTCAGCAGATCGGCCAGCGACGATGCACAGGCCTCCGGCTTGTAAGCAAGCAGCTCGTCAAAGCTGTAATAATTTCCGGTGGCGACGGCAATCACCGGCAAGGAATTGGCGTGTGCGGCTTCAATGTCGCGCGGCGTATCGCCTACCACGCACACACGCGCCGCGGCGCCGGCCATATCCCTTGCTTTGCGCGCCGCCTGACCGATCAGCTCCGCGCGGACTGGAAAATGGTCGCTGAATCCTCCAAAGCGGAACCACGGCCGCAATCCGGCTACCTCAAGCTTGATCCAGCCGATCGCCTCCAGGTTGCCTGTAGCCACACCCAGCATCGCTCCCTTTTCTGTCAGGTGGCGCAGAGTGTCCTCCACGCCCGGCATCAGCAACAGATTCATCCCACTGCGCTGGCCGGCAACCGTCTGGGACATTGCTTCAAAGATCGCGTTCAGTTGCGGCTCAAGAACCTCGGCGGGGATTCCCGCCCGGCGGCATGCTTCGCGCAGGATCGCCGTATCGGTGTTGCCGTGGACAGGAACACCCTCCAGCGTGACCTCGAACCCCGTAACCCGCTGAATGCTTGGGACGAACGAAGACATATGGATGCGGCCGATGTCGCGCAGCAGCGTGCCATCGATATCGAACAGGTAGGCGTCTTGCCCATCCCAGTCGAAACCCGGCTCGATGGCGACACGCGCTTCTTGGGTCGGTGGAGTTGTCGGCATGATCTCTGTTGAATCTTCAACCTTGGCGGTAGATCGGGCGCACCGCGCTGTATACAGGACGCTCACTGCGCGGCGGACGCTTGAGCGTGGCCCGCACCTCGGCCAAATCCAGATCCAACTCCGCCATGGCTCGGCTCAGCGTGTTGCGATGCATCCCCAGCTCTTCGGCCGCTTTGCACTGGTTTCCCTTGTGCGCCACCAGCACCTCGCGCAGATACTGCCGCTTGAATTCGCGCACGGCGTCTTCATACGGTATGCCGCTGGAATGCATTTGCGTCACCAGGCTGTCCAGTTCTCGTCTCACGTTCACCTCTTGCTGCCTTGTTCGCTCGGCCCGTTGCCTGTCGCCAGGCCCTTCTTCAAACCGGAATCAACTATGACTGGGATGCATCCACGCCGGCGATTCTTCTTCCAGTGACCTTAGTCCCTCGCGCACACGCTTGGCCAGCTCTGCCGGACCCATGTTTGTGCCTAAATGGCAGGCTCCAAAGAAATGCCTGGGTAGCTTGCCCTCCGCCAGCCAGTGCGCCTTCGGGAAAAAAGCCAGAGCCGCCATGATGCACAGCGTCACCAGCAACGCTCCCTGGAAAAGGCCGAATGCTCCTCCAGCAAGGCTGTCCAGGCAGCCCAACCCAATCTTGTGCAGCGCTTTTGCCAATACCGTCCCAATCAGGCTGGCCAGCCCCATCACGAACAGCGCAATCAAAATGAAGCCGATAGTATCCGCCACCGGCTCGATGCGCACCAAGGGCTTCAGGAGCGCCGCAACGCGCGCATAGTTCCACGCCGCCAGCACCAAACCCAGCAACAGACCGCCCAGTGAGCAGAATGAGCGGAAGAACCCCTGTTGAAGTCCTCCCAGCACCGACAGTGCCATGACGATCAGTATGGCCCAATCTATCCACGTCATCGCGCGCTCCGGCCGGTCTTGAAAATCCGGGCCCTACAAACTCAGTTCCCGCCCGGTCAAGCGGCGGAATGCTTCAAGATACTTGCCCTGCGTGCGCTTGACCACTTCATCCGGCAATCCGGGCGCGGGCGCCTGCTTGTTCCAATGAATCTCTTCAAGATAGTCGCGTACAAACTGTTTGTCGAATGAGGGCTGCGCTCCGCCCGGCTTCCAGGCCGCGCCCTCCCAAAAACGCGAGGAGTCCGGCGTCAATACTTCATCGGCAAGGATGATCCCTTCGGCGGTTCTGCCGAACTCGAACTTTGTGTCGGCCAGGATCAACCCGCGAGACTCGGCGTGCTCCGCTGCCCTTTTGTAAATGGCCAGCGTCAGGCGTTTGAGCTCCGCCGCATCGGCCGCGCCGATGGCCGCTTCGGTGGCGGCAAAGCTGATGTTCTCGTCGTGGGTTCCGGCCTCGCCCTTGGTCGAGGGCGTGTAGAGAGGCTCCGGCAGCCGCGATCCGTCCAGCAGGCCGGCGGGCAGCGGAATCCCGCAGACGGTTCCGCTGGTTCGATATTCTTTCCATCCCGAGCCGGTCAGGTAGCCGCGCGCCACGCACTCCACTGAAAACATTTTTGCCCGCTTGCAAAGCATGGAGCGGCCTTCCAGTTGGTCTGCGTAGGGTTGCAGCGCGGCTGGAAACTGGCTGACATCGGCCGTGATGAGGTGATTGGGGACCAGATTCGACAGTAGGTCAAACCAGAAAAGCGAAATCTGGGTAAGTATCTTGCCTTTGCCGGGAATCCCGGTGGCAAGCACGTGGTCGAAGGCAGAAATGCGGTCTGTAGCTACCAGCAGCAGCGCGTCATCCACCGCATACAGATCGCGAACTTTGCCCCGTCCAAGCAGGGGCGTTGCGCCTAGATTCGTTGTCAGGAGAGCGGTCACAGGAAGGCCTTACCTCGGAGGGGACTGAACTTCAATTTTCCCGTGCGAGACAGGGTTTGTCAACCTGTACCAGGGTGGGGCAAGCGCCAGAGCGCAGTGGTCAGAATTGACCAGTAAGCGGAGCGGAAACGTGATTCAATCCACGCAGTCGGAAAGATTTTTCACCTTGCACGAACCCCTGTGACGGTCGTCACGGAAGGGACTTTCCGTATAGGAGACACTCCAATTGTCAACATGGTTCGGAGGGCAAGCAAGAACGCTCTCTTAGAGCCGGGCGACACGAAGTGGCCGTGGAAAGGGGAAGCCGCAGCTACCTTCGTTAGTGCAGGGATCACCAGTAGCCGCGCGCTACCGACCTCCAGTGCCGGCTACTGGTCCCCGTTTTATCTTGTGAAACGCAAGCGCCTCTGAAGGGACGACTTCCTTCGGGGGCGAATTTTTTGCATTGAAACTGGTGTGTGAACGTCTCGGCCTCCGTTGTCTTCCTGACTCAAAGTTTGAAATGACCGGGCAGAGGACCAACGCCTTCGGCGGGGGGCTTCTGTCTTGAAAAACCCTCGCCAGGCGCCCTTTTACGGAGCTCCCCATCCTGCGCGAAGTTCAGCCTGCCGCCTTTCCTTAACCATCGATAGGTGATCTCCATCACACGAACTCGTTTAGATTGATGCAACGATAGCGACGTAACGCTTTGAATCATCATTGTTCGGCTTTTTCCCCATGTTCCTCCCTGGAGGCTGCAAGTGAAGCTCGACCCATCCGCGTTCCTGGCCGACCCGCAACTCATTCTCGCCCTTGGCACTAAAGCTACGGAACTCTCCTGTGAAGCTGACCGCGTTCTCTTCCGTCAGGGAGATGCGCCAGCCGGCCTTTACATCCTGAACAAGGGAGAGGTCACCCTAACCATGGACTCCGCGAAGGGCGAAGCCATCCTGTCAGCCCAGGCTGCTTCCGGTTCCCTGCTGGGCCTTCCCGGACTGATTGGCAATGAGCCCTACACGCTGACCGCGACGGCACGGAGCGGAGCGGAGCTGGGGTACGTTCCCCGCGAAGAATTCACCGAGCTGATGCAGTCCGACCCGCTATTGTCGCTCAAAGTTCTGCAAGTTTTGGCGGCCGAGGTTCGCTCTGCCCGTCATGCGATCCTTCAACGCTGAAGAACCTCCGGCATTGCGTACATATTGACGCTCTCCCCTTCGCCCTGAGACACTCTTGCCAATGCAATATCGCGGAAAAGTTGATTTTGCCCATACGCGGAAGATGCGTGAACGAAATACCCGTGTCTACCGTCTCTGCCACTGGCCCATCTGGATCTGGGTGTTCTTCCTGACGCCTGGCCCTCTGACTTTCTCGCTGTTTGCGCGCGGTTTTCATTGGGGCAATGTGGCATGGCTTGCCGCGGTATTGATTGGCACCGGCATCGCTCTGCTGCGCGGCAAGCTGCCCGGAGCGGAACCCTGCCCGTATATCCTCCGCTTTGACGAGGACAGGCCCAATCCTCTCTACCGCCGCGTCTGCTACACCTTTGCCTGGAACGCCGTGATCAACTTCGCCACGCTCAATCTGGTAGGTCTGACCATCGCCGCGTTCACCGGCGTCTGGCATATGAAAGAGATCTACTACTACGCCTACCTGCCTCTGTGCTGCGTTATCCTCTTGCTTGGCGCTCTGGGGAAGCTGCCCCGCGTAGGCCCCTCGACCATTGGCGAAGGCCGTGAGCGCCGCTACTTTTATGGCTCTGTGTGGGCGGCAACTGCGGCTCAAACCGTTCTGCTGGTCCTGTGGAAGGCGCTTCCCCATACCCAATCGAGCGACCAGGCCAAGCTCGTTGTCTATGTAGCGATGCTCCTGTTTATGGGTTCGCTAGCCTATCATGGCAAGCTTGGCCGCACCCGCCCCATCGTCCCCGGCGAGATCATGATCTCCGACTGAGGGCGCGGCAGCCGCACCTGCTAAACTCACTCTGGTTATGCTCCTTGCAAGCCTTCTCATCGCGGCCGCCGCTTACCTGCTGGGGTCCATCCCCACCGGATACCTGCTGGTGCGCTTCTTCCGCCACCAGGACATCCGCTCGGTCGGCAGCGGCAACATTGGCGCCACCAACGTCCTCCGCTCCGGTGGCAAGGGACTGGGCGCGGCCACGTTTCTGCTGGACATGCTGAAAGGCTGCTGCGCGGTGTGGCTGGGCGCACTGCTTGGCAGCTTGCTGATGCCCGCCGCCCCGGTGCGCAGCGCCGAGGGTATCGCCGCTCTAGTTGCGGTGCTCGGGCACATGTTTCCTGTCTGGCTTCGCTTTCGCGGCGGAAAAGGCGTGGCCACCGGCTTTGGCGTCTTTCTGGTAGCCGCTCCGCTGGCCGCTCTGGCCGCCATTGGCGTCTTCTTTCTTGTTCTCTTCCTCAGCCGCTATGTTTCGCTGGCCTCCATCCTTGGAGCAGGCGGCTTCCCATTATTTGCCTGGCTACTGGTGCGCGGACCCCGTCCCGCTATCTTCATCGCAGCCCAGTTCGCCGTGGCCCTGCTGATCATCGCCAAACATCACCAAAACATCCGCCGCTTGCTGGCAGGCACTGAATCCCGCTTAGGCACACCTTCTCGAAAGGCAGGAACCAAATGAGCCGCATCGTTGTTCTTGGTTCCGGCGCGTGGGGAACCGCTATCGCACTCGCACTGCACCGCCGCGGCGGGCATCAGATCACCCTGTGGGCGCATAGCCCCGAGTTTGCCCAGGAGATCCTCCACGCCGGCGAAAACGCGCTTTTCCTGCCCGGCTTTCCCATCCCGCCGGAGATTGCGATCACCGGCGGCGGAGAAGCCGTCCAAGAGGCCGAGATCGTCGTCTCCGTCGTTCCATCGGAGTTCCTGCGCTCGACGTTCGCCCGTCTGCGGCCGTACCTGCACCCCGGCCAGATCGTGGTAAGCGCTACCAAAGGCGTGGAAGACCACACCTATCTGCGCATGACCCAGGTGATCGCCGCCAGCCTGACGGAAGCTGCGCCACAATCCGCAGTGAGCACGGCGGACCAGGAATGCGCAGGGCAAGGCACAAACCCCGGCACCAGTCTGGAAGTGTTTACAGAAGATTCAGCCCCTGAAGTCAGCTCTTCGGGAATCGCAGCCCCGCCTCGTTCCGTGGACGGCCTCTGTCTCCCCATCGGCGCTTTCAGCGGCCCCAGCTTTGCGCTTGAGGTAGCCCAGGGCCAGCCCACCGCTGTGACCGTCGCCTTCGAGGATCCCGAAATCGCGGCACGCATCCAGCAGGAGTTCTCGTCGGAAACGCTCCGCCTTTACACCAGCACCGATGTAATTGGCGTGGAACTCGGCGGGGCGCTGAAGAACGTAGTCGCCATCGCCGCCGGAGTGGCCGCCGGGGTTGGCCTCGGCCACAACTCCGCCGCGGCCTTGATCACCCGCGGCATCGCCGAGATCACGCGGCTGGCTGCGGCCTGCGGAGGACGACGCGAGACGCTGGCCGGCCTCTCGGGCGTGGGCGATCTGGTGCTCACCTGTACCGGCTCGCTGAGTCGCAACCGCACTGTGGGTCAGGCGCTGGGCCAGGGCCGCAACTTGCCTGAAATCCTGGAGAGCCTGGGCGGCAAAGTGGCTGAGGGCGTGCTGACCACCCGCGCCGCGCTGGGCCTCGCCCGCCTGCACAACATCGAAATGCCCATCACCGAGCAGATGGCCTTGATCCTCAACGAAGGCAAAGATCCCCGCGAAGCCATCAAGAGCCTCATGATGCGGCCGGGCAAGGACGAACACTAAAATCTTCCTGGAAGACTAAATCAAGGCTGAGTTTTGGTCCGAACAGGCCGCGACCCGAGACAATTTTGCCAATGTGGCTTGACTGAAAATGCGAGCGAAACCTTCTAGAACCTGAACGGAGAGGGCTTTACGACATCCATCCTCCACATTGCTTCTTCTGGATCCACTTGCCTTCTCGTTTCTCCATCAGCAACGTTGTGCCGTTCCCGCAAAGCATCCCACACCAAAAACCGAACGAAACGACGGCGTGGGTGCGGCTCTGATCGAATTGAATCTCACCTAATGTGAGCAGGCCATGAGCAAAGCCGTTATTAACCGCGTCATCGACAGGTTGTCCCCTTCGGATAGCATTTCCCGGATCGTTCTCCCGCACTTCCTTTGCTTGTAACTCTGGATCGACGAGACGGAGTTTGGCAGATCCTAACTGCGCGAGATCCTCGTCTCGAAAGCGGTGAACCTCGGCGACAGGCGCCTTTTCCAGAATGAGTCCCTTCAAACATGTCTTATCGAAGGAATCGTCACTTGGATTGACCGGATCTGTTTGAACGGAGAGATTGATCGCCGCCTTTTCGCCCTGGGACCAAATGGTAAGCACTGCGCGATAGACGGCGAGCTGCTCGGTGGTGAAGGGACTTTTATTCACCATGGGCTTCACGTCCTGAGACTGCTGGCCAAGGGCCGAACCCGCGGCGGCAAGCGCCACCAGCAAAGCGCAGGTAGAGAAGCTCACCACCCTTTGTCTTACCCCAAAACGCGAATATTTTCCGGTCATCGATGCCCCCTGAACTTGCCTCTATTCCTATAGACACCGCAGCCATGAAAAGCGGGCAACACGAGTAGCTGTGAAAACAAAAAAATCGGCCCCCGTCGCGTGACGGGGGCCAGATTGCCTTGGTTCTCTCGTGTTCGAGAGCTTTGTTGGCGGCCTACGGCGGGGGGGCCGTTGGCGCAGAAGAAGCCTCGGGGGAGGGCAGCGGCCTTACGGCCGTTCCGCACCTATCGAAGAAACCGCGCTATCGGGGGGCGCGGATCCCTGGGCCGCCAAACTGTTTTCCATCAACCGCACATGCACACTGCTGGTCCTGACCGGCTTCGTGGTTTCATCGCCGGCTGAGGCTATCTGGGCATTGCCCAGTGCTACAGAGTGCAAACGGTAGACGGGAATCTGATGTTCTGTGACGAGGTAGCGCTTGACCACCGCAGCTAGGCGCTCGGAATTCTGAATACCGACGCTGCCTGCGCCGGGTGAGTGCGCTTCCACTTCGAGAATGTAGCCCTGATGGCCGGTGACGCTGGCCGCCAGATCGTCCAGTTGCTTGCGGGCCACTGCCGACAAGACCGGCTGGCCGCCGTGAAATACAACTTCGGCTTCAGTGACCTGATGGTACTGGTCAAGTCCGTTGACTGTGGAGTTCAACCGGTTGACATGGATGTCAGCGCCCTGGGCGACGTTGCCCGCCATCTGGGCCTGCGTGCCCGCGGCGTTTGCGGCTTGGTTGGCAGCGTCGGCTGTGGACTGTGCCTGACGAATGCCAGCCTGCGCCCTGCCATCCACGTCGCGGATGTCGCGGGCGTTTTTGGCGTTGACTTCATCCAACTCACCGAGCCGGTCGTTGATGGGATCGGTCTGCTTCTTCACCCACTTTTTGCGGGCCAGCGGGTTGATGCGTCCCCAGAAGCCCTCCTTGCCCGGTTTGTAAGACGGCGAGGCAGTGGATTGCTGCTGGACCGCCGAAGGAGGCGCGCTCTGAGGAGTGCCGGTAGGCTGCGCCTGTTGAGCGAACGCGGGAATGATTGCAGATGCCAGCAGAAGCGCTGCTAACTGGCTAGGGAACAGGTGCCGGAGTGTCGATTTGCTTTTCATAGTGTGGCGATCCTCGCCGGTACGTTCTCCGCAGAATGTTATGCGGGTTGAGCGATGGTGTCTGCTCACCTGTCTAATAGCAATGCCCGTGCCAAACCGGATCGCCTGCGGAGTGAACCTCTTATTCCATTCATATTGTTAGGTTTGAGGCTGGCGACTGCGAGGACGGGAGAGAGACGAGAGGCCTGAAAACGACGACCAAGTGTGTAGTTTTTACAGGGTCAGGTATTTTCTACTTAGTAAATAAAGGCGGCAGAGACTATCTGGTTTCGACGTGGACGATGCGGACCTCAGGATATGCACCATCCCAGTCGGGGGAGACGGAGTCGAAGATCAGGCGGAGGTCCTGCTCGCCTCCGGGCTGGAGCGGCGCGGCGGAGACCGGCTCCACATCGACATAAGGGTCTCGTGTACGGATTAACTTGAGCGGCTGGGTCTCGTTCTGAGCTACCTCATGGGCAAAGGTGCGGAACAGAACCTGCACCGTGACGCCGGTAACGGTGCGGGAACCAGTATTGGCGATGTGTCCGTCGAGGTAGGTGATCTTGCCGCCGGCCAGATTGCTGGACTCGCTCATGGCCAGGCCCGTGATGGGCAGGCTGACGGCGTAGGGGTCGGGCGCGGCGGAGATCGGCGTGACAGTGGCCGGGGGCTTGCCATGCTCCAGAATCAGCACCGCAGTGGCCGCCACCACGAGCACGACCGCGGCGGCGATGGCAAGCGGCAGCCCGTTGCGTTCCCGCGTTTCGGCGGAGGAGACAAGACCGAGATTGGAACCAGTGCTCACCAGCGAAATTTTACACCCGTTACCGAAGGAATAGCGCGGCATATCCCGTTCTTGTTCATTGTAGGGATGCTTTTTCGGCCCTGGCCGATACTCTTGCCAAGCACCACGCTGCGGCGGCTGGAATTCGAGCCGAATCTTCACAGTTTTTGAAGCAACTTCAAAGGGCGCAACGGGTCTAAAGAATCGAACGCTACGAACCGGCGCCCTCCTGTAACGCAACTTTAGCCGCAAGGCATTGAAAGGCAGGCCACAATGCTTTCTTCCTCGCAAACCGCATCCACAACCATGCCGGCGTCCGAGGCAGGTTCATCGCAGCCCCGGAGTGCGGACGACCTGACCTATCAGGCCGTTACAGTAGCCGCCATCCTGCTGCTGCTGGCCAGCCTTTGGGTGTTTTAATCCGCTGATGGCGAGAGCAGGGTAGGCGTTCAAGGCGGGAACCTCAAAAAGCAACATTGGAATTACACTTGCGGGTTTGATACAGTTCGTGCCGCGCGGAACATGGCTACGATGTGCGCTAAGGTGGTGCCCAGAACCACCACGAGGAATACCGGCACGACCACGGGGGAAAAGCTGGCCAGTCCCTGCCGCGCACCGTCGATAATGCACCATTGAATCCAGGTAAACAGGCAAGTCAGATAAACCTTGAGGAATGCGACCATCTGCCGCGTGAGCGCCTCGATGCGGGGACGGTTGAGGTCTGTTACCTGGATCGGTATATTGAAACGGGCGGGCAACAAAGCCAATACCGTGATGAACAGATAGAGCGACCCGGCCACGATGGGCAGCAGCCACAGCGACGAGGGCGGACCCCAGCCGTTGGGCTGTCCGTCAGCGCCGAAGTGGGTGGGAATCCGGTCCAGCAGAGGGTCGGGACCGTAGAGGGCGCTGTAGGTGATCCGGAACAGGAGCCCCAAGGCACCGAGGGCGATGGCTTCGAGAGTCTTGCGCATGGCGTTCTTTCCGTCCGGACCATTGTATAGAAACGAGACAATCGTGTGGGGACCGTGGCCGGCATGGAAGGCGCTAACCGCCGACTGCAGCTTAGAAAACGCAGGCTGAACTCGACAAGATCATCGGCTTCCTGGACAACCTGGTGAACGCCGACAACGCGGTGCGCGTGGCTGTGCTGGTGGGTTGGATCGTATGCTTGTGAATCGACGAGCTGGGGGCGAAAGCCGAGGCGACTGAGGTTCCGGCGGCGGAGGCGCAATAGGCCGAGCCGAATTGCGCTTCCCCATGTGCGGCCTTCTGTTCCCTTTTCCCTATTCCCTGCCCTTCAAATGTGGCAGCTTGTCTGGCCGCGCTTTTCAAGGTAGCGCTGATGGTACTCCTCGGCGCGCCAGAAGGTCTGGGCAGGCTCAACCTTCGTCACAATACGCTTGGGTTTGAAGTGACCGCCAGCGGTGAGCTGCTCAATCTTGGCGCGAGCCTGCGTCTCCTGCTCAGTCGAGTGAAAAAAGATGGCGGAACGGTATTGCTCGCCCCAGTCCGGACCCTGGCGGTTGAGGGTAGTGGGGTCGTGAAGGGCGAAAAACGCGTCGAGGAGTTGCTCGAAGCTCACCCGCGTGGGGTCGAAGTCGAGCTCGACGACTTCGGCGTGGCCGGTTGAGCCGGTGCAGACATCCTTGTAGCTGGGCTGTTCAAGCTCGCCGCCCTCATAGCCAACTGCCGTGGCTGTGACGCCTGGAATGGCGGCAAAAGCGGCTTCAACCCCCCAGAAGCAGCCAGCCCCAAAGGTTGCTTTTTCAATACTCATGTCCATGAGATGCGCGAGGTTGGGATTGGGTAACAAATCTCGCGGCTATCTTGTCAGGTTATAGATCAGGCCAAAGGGATCTTTGACATAACATCGGGGGAAGTCCGGCTCATCCTTCACAACCTGGCAACCGCTTTTGACAAGCCGCTGTTTGGCGGCTTCGACGCTATCCACGGTGACCTCAAAGACAGGCCCCAGCGCCGGGCCGCGCTCAATGAAGAGATTGATGTGCCTGCCATGCAGGCTGATCATCTCCGGGTCTTCGCTGGTGATCTCGAAGGCGAGCTGCTCGACGTAGAATGCTGCGGCGGCGCTTGGGTCGGGCGCTTGAATGAGAATGTCTGTGCCGAAGGTGTTTGCCATGGGTGCTACCTCTTGGTGAAAAGAGTTGTCCAGTTTGTGGCGAAAGCTGGAAACGCGACCTTTTCCCACCAGTCTGCTTTTTCAAGCGTTCCCGGCAAGTACGTAGGGAGAGCATCGATCAGACCCTCCCAGCCTTCCATTTCCTCATTCACCTCGACAAATCGCTTATCAGTCACAAGACCGAGACAGATGAGATCGATGGCGAAACAATCGCGCTTGTAAGCCACAAGGCGAACAACCTCACTCCAGTACACCTCTGCCTTGTCTACAGAACCATCCTCGTAGGAGTCCGTCAGCATTAACCCCGACCCGTCGTGCAGAATCACGGAATGACAAGCCCCTCGGCGGACGCTGCGCACATAGTTGGCTATTCGAGTAACAAGGCCTGGTTGTGTTTGCTCAGTCATCGCTCAGACCACTCTACGCCGAGGCCAACGAATTTTTCAAAGGCAGCTATCATTTGAGTTGGCCACAAATCAGTCCTGCATATCAAATCTCCAGTCTTCATCTGCAATCGGCCTGGCCGCACTACATCGAAGCTTAACTCAAATCAAGTACTTCGAATCTCAGTCATTCACGACCATGAGCGGACTCGACTTCGCGGCAATAGCATCCGATTCGGTTATTGATTTTGCTTGAACCATCAAGTCGATCACTCCGTTCCGCCGTTGTAGCGCCAGATCGGGATGTTTGGTGGGCGAAAAACGGGACGGAGATTTGACCATGCCGGCAAGCAAGGCCGCTTCGCCGATTTGGAGCTGATTAGGCTCTTTGCTGAAGTAGTGCCGAGACGCGGCTTCGACGCCGACTGTGTTCTCGCCAAAGCACGTCCGATTGGTAAAAATGGTGAAGAGCTCTCGCCGTGAGAAATGCCTCTCCAGTTGTACCGCAAAGCGAATCTCATTCAAGTTGCGGTGGAGCGGTCTATCTGGGGCGCAGAACATGGTTCGGGAGATGTGTATCGACAATGTTGAGCGAGGGCGATTCAGGCTGCTGACTCCTTCAACGGTGCCAACGAGAACTCCGGGGCCTTCTTCTCCTGCTTCCGCAGCCTGAAGAGCGGCCCGCATGTTATCCCCGATTGACTCGTAAGGAATTGCGACAGAAGTGGACTTCTGGCATGGATCGGTCACCTGCGTCGTGGCCGCTGGCTCAAACCCATCAAGGGAATTTGCATCAGGCAATCCCCTTGAGTCGAAATAGAGCCATGCCAACCCAACGATCGGCACCAGAGCGATCGCGCCAAAGCAAGACAGACAAGTTCTTAGCAATCTTCCCATTGAAAATCGTCTCCGGGTAGGAGTGTGGCAGATTTCCGCCCATTTCATAGGCGCAAGCCCAGTCTCTTACCCGCGCTTCTTTCCCCTAGAAGTGCCTGACCGTTTAGGCGCGCCGGGTTTGCCTTTGTAGCTGGATTTGGCGCTGCCGGGACGCGGCTTGGAGCGAGCGCCGGAGGCGGGCTTGTTGGGTCCGCCGAAGCTGGGCTTGGGCTTCCAGCCGGGCTTGCCAGGCGGCCTGGAACCGGCAGCGCGTGGACCGGAACCGGCGGACGGTCGGGGCGTGAAGGAGCCTTCTCCCGTGTCGCGGCGGAAGGGGCGCTTGGCCGGGCCGGAGGACTCAGACGGGCGACCACCTGGTTTTCTCCCAGCCGATGCAGACCTTTCCCACGGTTTGCTGTTCGGGCGCGCACCGCCTGCGCGTGGCTTGCCGCTGCTGGTGGTGAAGGGGCGCGCCATGCCGCCTTCGCCGCGGAAAGGCTTGGCAGCGCTCGGACGAGATGGGCGGTCTGAGCCTGGGCGATCAGGGCGGGAATACGGAGCGCTTGTGCGTTCAAGCCTGGATCGGGGCGCACTTGAATGATCAACATAAGGCCGGGGAGCGCTTGTGCGGCCAGTGAAGGGCCGAGGTGCGCTGGAGCGGCTGGGTGCGGGACGGTCCGATCCCTTGATCTCTTCGATATGGAGGTTCGGCGGTCTCACTGGACCCAAATCCTCATCGCGATCATGAGTTTCGCGGGGCGGCGCGGGCGGGCGCTTGAAGGCAGGGCGGTCAGACGAAGCAGGCTTTGACCACGCTGGCTTGCCGGGGCCAGTCTTGTTGAACGCGGGCTTATCGCCGTATGGCTTACCTGTCGCCGGTCTCTCGCGGAAGCTGCCGCCGGCGGTCGGCTTTGCTCCGAAGGTGCGGCCGCCGGTTGCGGGCCTGTCTCCATAAGGGTGGCCGGCGGGCGGTTTTGTTCCGAAAGCGCGGCCCGACGACTTATCGCTGGAGGGCCGATCGCTGAACGGTTTGGCTCCGAATGGTTTGCCTGCCGCGGGGCGGCTTTCGCCGGTTGACCCGGCGTCAAAGCGCGCAGGCGGACGGGCAGCCCGGTCGTCCTTTTGGAATGGCGGCTTTTGAAATCCGGGCTTTTGCCATGCGGGTCCCGCAGAGGGGCGTCCGCCTGTGTGCCGCGGAGAGCTGAAGTCCCGGCCAGCCGGGCGTCTGGGGCGTGTCCCCTCCTCCGCCGGACGCACTGGACGGACTCTGTCGTTTCCCGCATCGCTACCCTCATTGAAGGCTCGCTTGGGAAGATAGTCCTTCGGGCCGGGAGCGGGGCGCTCTTCAAAAGACTTGGCTGCAAACGCCTTGGCCGGGCGGGCGCCGGTAGCGCGCGGCGTCACAGTGGGCAACTTGCCGGCATCCACCAGATTGCGGCGGCGGAGATCCTTGGACTTTGGAGTCCTGAGTGTGCCATCGGCGGCCTTGCGCAGCAAGTCGAGTTCGTTCGCATCCAGTTCGCGCAGGTTGCCGGGCTCCTGATCGAGAATCAGGGGGCCGTAGCCCACACGGCGGATTTTCTCGACGAAGTGGCCGATTTCCTCGAACATCTTGCGCAGCTCGCGGTTGCGGCCCTCGATGAGAACCACCTCGTACCAGGGATTGTCGCCCTGGCGAACCTGTCGGATGCGGGCCGGGGAGGTGCGAACCTTTTCAGACCCGGGCTTGCCGCGCTCAATGGTGACGCCGCCGCGCAACAGGTCAAGCTCGCTCTCGCTGGGCTGGCCGGCAACCTTCACCAGGTAGGTCTTCTCCACACCGGCAGCGGCGCGGGTGAGCCGGTTGGCGAGCTCGCCGTCGTTGGTCACCAGCAGCAGGCCTTCGCTCATGTAGTCCAGGCGGCCAACGGGGTAGAGGCGCTCGCGCATCTTGTCAAAGAACTGCATCACCGTGGGCCGGCCTTCGGGATCCTTGACCGTGGTGACGAAGCCTTTGGGCTTGTTCAGAACGAAGTAGCGAAGGCGCTCAGCGCCCTGCAGCAGCTTGCCATCCACACGAATGTGGTCGCGGCCGGCGTCGGCCTTGGTGCCAAGTTCTGTGACTACAGTGCCGTTCACCTGGACGCGGCCCTGCTCGATGAGTTCCTCGGCCTTGCGGCGGCTGGATACGCCAGCTTTGGCAAGGATCTTCTGCAGGCGTTCAAGTTTCACCGGAGGGCGCGGCTTGGGCGTGAACTCGGGCACATCTTCGTCATCGTCTGGCTCGGAGCTCTCTTCGAGTTCGGGGCTGTTTTCCAGCGCGGGGCTATCTTCGGGCTCGATCTCGGCCTCGATGGCAGCCGCGGGTTCAATCGCAGCTGCGGCCTCGCCATCGGTCTCGTCACCGATCGGGTCATCGACCACGGCGTCGGGAATTGCAGTCTCGGGCACTGATTCGATTTCTTGGGGCGCTGCTGCGATTTCAGGTTCGGTCGATGCGGGTTTAAGGTCGTCGGTTTTCTTCGTCTTCGTGGTTTTCTTCGCCATGTGGGGAATTCTCAGTTTCTGCCTGCTCTGGTGGGTCAGTCTCAGCAGGCGCGGCATCTGCTGGGGTTACGGGTTCATTGCTGCCCGCCGTCACGGCGGTCTGGGTGGGTTCCGGGGTTTCATTCGGTGCGATCGAGACTTCGCCGGGGAGCTCTTCGGCGTCTGTTGCGTCCAGTTCGAGGCTCGAATCCTCTGCTTCCGCGGGCGTCAGCTCTGCTTCAGCCACAGGTTCGGCATCGTCGAATTCGAGATCGGCCATCTTTTCGAACTCTTCCATGGAGGGCAGCTCGGCCACGTCTTTGAGGCCAAAGCGCAGCAGGAACTCGCGGGTGGTTTTGTAGAGAATGGGCCGACCGATGACCTGCTTGCGGCCGGCGGTGGCGATGAGCTTGCGCGCGAGCAGAGAACCGAAGACGCCGGACGAATCCACGCCTCGAATCTCGTTGACCTCAGGCGCCGTGACCGGCTGCTTGTAGGCGATGACAGCCAGAGTTTCCAGAGCGGGCAAAGAGAGCTTGAGCGCTGGCTTGAGGCTTTTGACGAAGGTGCGGACCGCGTCATGGCATTCAGGCTTGGTGGCCATGCGAAAGCCGCCGGCGATCTCGCGAATTTCAACGCCGCGGTCGTCGGAGGCATAGCTGGCGATCAGCTCGTCGAGCAGTTGGCGGATGACGGCGCGGACATCCCGGTCGCGTTGGCGGGCGAGGCGGCGCACCTCCAGTTCGGCATCGGCATCTGCATCGACAGCAGCGGCCTCGGCGGGTTCTGCGCTAGCCTCTGGGCTTGCATCGGGGACAGGCTCCGCTCCGGGTTCCGCAGGCTGAGCTGGCGATTCATCCGGCAGAGCGACGGCCAGGGCCTCGTCCAACCCCATGTAAACGATCTGCTCGTGAGCCGGTGGGGGCAACAGGAACAGAGTTTCGGAACTCGCTCCGGTCTGGACTGCGGATTCTGCGGATTCGGCGGCCTGCGCGGCAGACGAGGCTTCCTGCTCCGCCTTCCATTCGAGGGCGTCGGCGGTAAAGACGGCGGCGAGCTGGGCCAGTGTGACCGGCTCCTCCGCGGCATAGATGACTGCTTCCAGCTTGGCTTTCAGGCTCATTGTTGAATAGGTACCTTAAGTATGGTACCGGAAGTGGCGGAAGGCTGCGCGAGGATTGACGGTGTGAAGTTCGTTCAAGGGGCAGAAAAAGGGTAATCGGGGATGGTGGGCGCATGAGATTTCGCAGGCGAGCGTCCCGCCAGGCCAAGAAGAACCCGGCTATCGGTAAAACTGACCCCTGGCTTACGCGCTCATCAATGCCGGACTGGAAAGTGAGTAGGCGGGCAGCGATGCAGGCGCAGTTTCCTGGGCTGGTGCGGTTTCAACCGGCACATGGGCCAGCTCCCAGGCCGAGCGGTCTTTGAGCAGGCGAGAGACCAGGGCGGTGTGCATGGCGTGGCCGGCGCGCTCGGCAACCACATGACCCTCGATGCGCCGTCCGGCCAGGGCCAGATCGCCGATCAGATCCAGCACTTTGTGGCGTACATACTCGTCCGGAAAGCGCAGCGGGCCGTTCTCAGGCCCCCTTGGCCCAAGAATGATCGCGCTCTCCGGGCCTGCGCCGCGGATGAGGCCCATGTCGCGCAGCTTCTTCTCGTCGGTTTTGTAGCCGAAGGTCCGCGCCGGGGCGATCGTCGTTCCGTAGGTCTCCGCGGCCAGGTCCACGTAGGCTCTTTGCTGGCCGATGGGCGCGGGAAAGTCGATAGCGTACTGGATGCTGTAGCCGGAACCGGGATAGACGCCGATGAATTTGTTGCCCTCGCGCACCTCCAGATCATGCAGGATGCGTATGGTCTCGCGGCGGCGGCGTTGGGTGCGAATGCCGGCATCGAGAAAGGCCTGCACGTAGGGCAGAGCGCTGCCGTCCAGAATCGGCAGTTCCAGGTTGTCCAGCTCCACAATCACGTTGTCCACGCCCATGCCGACGAGCGCGGAGAGCAAATGTTCGGTGGTGGAGATCAGCACGCCTTGGCGCATCAGGCTGGTGGCGTAACTGACTTTGGCCACGTTGCGGCCCGTGGCGGGAATTTCAAAGTTGTCCAGGTCGGTGCGGCGGAAGACGATGCCCGATCCAGCGGGCGCGGGCAAAAGGTGCATGGTCACCGGCGCGCCGGAGTGAAGCCCCACACCCGTAAACTCGATCGGCGTGGCAATGGTCTGTTCCAGGTGCGCGGGATTAGCCAAAAAATCAGTTCTCCAAAAGTGCGAAACGATACGCACTGGTAAGAGTAGACGCAAGATCGCTCTTCGGCGCTGTGGCATTTTTACCACACTCTGCGCTCAACGGACGGGCATTTTGCCAGAAATGGGTCTGGAAGTACCTCCTAACCATCGTAGAATCGGGAAATCCTTTCTTTTACTGCCTTCAAGGATCCGCTGAAAGGTTCTCCGATGCCCACCGGCCCCGATCTTCCCGTCCCTATGCGCGCTCTGCTGGCAGGAGCGCGGCGCAAGGAATCTGCGCTGCTCGACCTCATCCGGCAACTGGTGCGTGCGGAGTCGCCTTCGGACGACAAAGCCGCCGTGGATGCCTGTGTTGCTCTGACCAAAGCCCAGGCCAGGGCTTCAGGCGGGCGCGTGAAGTTGCACCGCCAGCGCGGCTTCGGCGATGTGCTGGAGGCGCGCTTCGGCCCAAAAACCAAAGCCGCCTCCGCAAAGCCGACCCTTCTGCTCGGCCATCTGGATACCGTCTGGCCGCTCGGTACGCTCAAGACCATGCCCTGCCGTCTGGCCGATGGCCGCCTATGGGGTCCGGGCACACTGGATATGAAGGCCGGCGTAGCCATGGCCTTCATCTCCATCGAGATGCTCGCCGAGGCCAACCTGCTGAATCGCGAGATCGTCCTGTTGCTCAACAGCGACGAAGAAGTCGGCAGCCCCGTCTCCCGGCCCATCACCGAGCGGCTGGCGGCCGAGTGCGCCGCCGTCTTTGTGCTGGAGCCGGCACAGGGGCTCGCGTATAAGACAGCCCGCAAGGGTACCGGCAACTGGCGGATCGACGTAACCGGCGTGGCTGCCCATGCCGGCGTGGACTTTGAAAAAGGAGCAAGCGCCATTCGCGAGCTGGCACGCCTGATCGAGACCGTGAGCGGCTGGACCAACCTCAAGCGCGGCTTAACAGTGAGTGTCGGCCTCGCTGGCGGCGGCTCCAAGACCAATGTGATTCCCGCCGAGGCCTGGGCCGAGGTGGATGTACGCATCGCCCGCAAGGCTGATGGCCCCCGCATCGAACGCAAGTTTGCCGCGCTCAAGCCGTTGGATAACCGCTGCCAACTCACCGTGACCGGCGGCATCAACCGTCCGCCGATGGAGCGCACCAGGGGAACCGTGCGGCTCTACCGCCAAGCTAGGTCGCTGGCGGCTGAACTCGGCTTCACGCTGGAGGAAGCCGCGACCGGGGGCGCATCCGACGGCAACTTCACCTCCGCGCTGGGCATTCCCACACTCGACGGCATGGGCGCCGTGGGCGAAGGGGCGCACGCTCGCCACGAGTCGGTGGTGATCGAACACCTGGCCCCACGCACGGCGCTGCTGGCGGGTTTGCTTGCGGGGTGATTTGACATGGGTCAGCCTGATACACTCCGGTGAAGAACTCCGCAGGAGATAAACCACCCCATGAAACAAGCTGTTCTGATTCTGTTGATGGCGGCCAGCGCCGCCGCAAGCGCCCAAACCCCGGCCAAACCGGCTGCCCCAGCCGCCAGTGCTCCCAAGCCAGCTACCACAGCGTCCAAGCCAGCCACAACGGCGCCCAAGCCGGCCGCCCCCGCTGCCCGTTCCGCGACGGCTTCCTCTGCCGTCAAGCTGCCCCCCGGCGTTCCGCCCGCCAAGGGCATTGTGAAGACTGCCTTTTCTCTGCGCTACCAGGACGTCGTGATCGGCACGGGCGCAGACGCCGAGCCCGGCAAGTTGTATAAGGTCCAATACACGGGCTGGCGCGCCGCGGACGGCGTCAAATTCGACTCATCCTACGACCACCGCCCGCCCCTCAAGGACAAAGACGGCAAGCCGGTGCTTGGCGACGACGGGAAGCCCAAGCTTGGCGATCCTCAGCCCTACCAGTTTCCCCAGGGCATGGGTGGAGCTGGACGTGGCGGGCCGTTTCCTGGCTTCGATCAAGGCTTTGAAGGCATGAAGGTCGGGGGCAAGCGCCGTCTTTTCATTCCCTATGAACTGGCTTATGGAACCCACGCGATCCCAGACCGCGACGCGGATCACCCTGGGATTCCCGCGAAGTCCGACCTGATCTTCGATATCGAGCTGATCGACGTAACCGATCTGCCGACGCCACCCAATCACCCCGGCATGGGCGGAATGCCCGGCGGCCGTCCGATGCCCCCCACGCACCCCACGCCCGGCGCTCCGGGAACACCGGGTGCTCCGGCAGCGCCGGCCAGTCCGGCAACGCCTCCTGCTCCAACTGCCCCTGCCGCCGCGCCGGCTGCGGCTGCGCCAGCGCCACCTGCTGCCGCGCCGGCAACCCCGTCGGCGCAGCCGCAAGCGAAGTAACTCAGTGTCCCATTCTTTTCGCGCTCTTCGCGAAAGGGATGGGACACAACAACTCATGGCGATCGCATTTTGGACTTGATTCAACCTACCTTGCGTTTCTCACAAGGCGCTTCGACGAATTTGTAACGCCGGCCTCCTGGCCGGCTGTAGCGTGGGTCTCCTGACCCACGCCGGACAGCGTTTGCTCCCACACGGTAAGTGCGAACGGTATAGAGGAACGAGGCTATGCTGGCGGCGCTACAAAGCGTCGATCTGGCCGTGAGACATTCAGCCTAGGCCGTGGCAGGCAACTCCGGCGTGGCCGCAATCAGTTGGCGGGTGTAAGCTTGCTGAGGGTTGGCGCACAAGGCTACCGCTTCGCCGGTTTCCACAAGGCGTCCCCGCTCCATCACCGCGATGCGCGTACACAGATAGCGCACCAGCGGCATGGAATGCGAGATAAACAGATAGGTCAGCCCGTGTTCGCGCTGCAAGCTGCGCAGCATGTTCACAATCTGCGCCCCCACGCTCACGTCCAGCGCAGAGATCGGCTCATCCAGAATCAGCAGCCGGGGCCGGAGCGCCTGTGCGCGGGCAATGTTGATGCGCTGCCGCTGCCCGCCTGAGAATTCGTGCGGGTGCCGAGCCAGCGCCGACTCGTCCAGGCCCACCTCACGCAGCAGCTCAATGGCCTTGGCGCGCAGTGAAGCACGATCCGTTCCGATGCCCGCTTCGTGCTTGTGAATCAGCAGCGGTTCGGTCACAATTTCCAGCACGTTCATGCGCGGATTCAGCGCGGCATAGGGATCCTGAAAAACAGGTTGCATCTGGCGGCGCATGCGGTGCAACTCGCTGCCTGAGGCGCGGGCCACGTCTGTGCCATCCACGCTCACGCTGCCCCGGCTCGGCTCAACCAGCCCCAGAATCATCCGCGCCAGCGTGGTCTTGCCCGAGCCCGATTCGCCCACCAGCCCCAGTGTCTCGCCCGGCTCAACCGTCAAAGACACATCTTCGACCACATGCTGCCACTCCGTTCGCAGCCCAGCCTGCCGCGGATAGCTCTTCCAAACCGAATTGACCTCAACCAGCGCCATGCACAAATGGTACATGGGCAATCCCCGATCACAGCCAAGGTGTCCAAGTTTCCGTTTTGACGACTATTCCCGCGAATTAGGACCTAAATTGATCGAAAAACAGCCTTTTTTGCTCAAAAAGAAGCTTTTTTTGCTTGAGGAAACGGTGGGGAATGTTTTATATGTTATTGATTCTAAACAACAGACAGGGGAACGAAACACTGAAACTATACCCCCAGGGGGTTAGAGGGGGGAGGGGGTATTTTTTTCTGGTTAATAGGTGCGGAGCGGGCAGATCCCTCAGAGATTGCTCCGGGGAACGCGGACGCGACTTCCACCCCTGCGGCGACTTCTTTCATGGTTTCTCTATCCCCATTGTGCGCCGGTGAGGGACAATCTTGTGCAAGGGGCAGAACATGGGTTGTGCTTTCCCAGGTTCCCAAGGCGGAGTTGGGCACCCGGCACCGGTCGGTTCTGAAAAAATAGTCGCAAAGCACTATCATTTGTGCATGCCTAACCTTCGAGTCCAAATCGTGCGTTTCGTGGATGAAGAACCTCAGCCCGGGATTGTCGAGTCGCAGTTCCATGACGCTGACGGTGTAGTCCATAGGATCATCGACAAGGTTCCCCTCTTCACAGATGCGATGCTCTGGTCCGATTCTGAGTACCTTCAGACAGGCTCTGTAGAGTGCAAAGTAATTCAACAAATTCGTGATTCAAAAGGGCTGAACCTCGCACGCATTACAATCTACGAACCTTGGGCCGTCGAGACGACCAGCGGTAAATCCGAGTTCGTGATCGATGAGGCCGATCTTTCCGATTATTTGACTCTCATGTCTCGTCCGGCAGATGGCCCGCTAATCGATTCTACCTCCTTCGATCATTATCCAAAATTGAAGGCTGTGCCCCGTGTATCGCGGTCTTATTGAGACCGCGATACACGGGCCGCGCAGTCTTGCCATCCACTCCGATTCGATTTCAACCGGCAGGTGGCAACTGGGATACAATCGAGCCTAAGCGCCGAAGCGGCCCTCCTTGAACACGATGGGCCTACATGCGCAAATCGACCGTTTGTAACGGGGAGCAAGACCCACAGCATGGCCCGCATTTATCCATTTCGCGCTTGGCGCTACAATCCCTCCGCCGTCCGCTTGGATGACGTTGTCACCCAGCCCTACGACAAGATTTCCCCGGCCATGCAGCAGGCCTACTACGAGCGCAGCCCCTACAATCTTGTGCGCATCATTCTGGGCAAGCCGGAGCTGTTTGACGCCGAACAAGGCGAGAATGTGTATTCGCGGGCAGCGCGTGATTTTAAAGCCTGGCGGGAACAGGGCATTCTGATCCATGAAAAAGAGCCCTGCATCTTCGCCTATGCGCAGCGTTTCAAGGTTCCCGGAACCGATGTGGTGAAAGAGCGGCGCGGATTCATCGCCCTGGGCAAGCTGCACGACTACGCCGAGAAGGTGGTCTTCCGTCACGAGCAGACACTCTCAAAGCCCAAGAGCGACCGGCTCAATCTGCTCAAGGCGACCCATGCGCACTTCGGCCAGATTTTCATGCTGTACTCAGACCCCGCGGGCAGCGTGGAGAAGATTCTCTACGACGGCAACGGTCCCGCCGAAGCCGAAGTGACCGACGAGTACGGCGTGCTGCACCGGCTGTGGCGCGTCAGCGACCCAGCGGCCATTCGCCTGCTCACGGCGGCCATGGCCGACAAGAAGCTGATCATCGCCGACGGCCACCACCGCTACGAGACCGCTCTGAATTACTCCAAAGAGTTTGCGGGCGCAACACCGGCCAAGGCCGAGTACGGCGTGAACCAGTTGCCCCAGCCGTCTTATCCTGAAGCCGCCGTGATGATGAGTTTTGTCAACATGGATTCCGACGGCTTGGTGATTCTGCCGACGCACCGCGTGGTTCACAGCCTTGCGAACTTCGATCCAGCGGCTTTTGCCGCCGCCGCGCAGGAGTTTTTCACGGTGGAGGCTCTGGAGATCGCGGATGCTGTGAATTATATGGATCTGCTTGGCCGCCAGCAGGGCACAGCCTTTATCGCCGTGACGAAGGCCGGGGCTTTGCTGCTGCGCTCCAAGCCGGAGGCCGTTGCTGCCGCGCTCGCCGGACTGCCCGAGCGCCAGCGCCAGCTCGATCTCAGCCATTTGCACTCCATCGTGCTTGATCGGCTGCTCGGCCTGGACGCGGAAAAGGTTCGCGAGCAGACCAACATCCGCTACCTGCGCGACGCAAGTGAAGCCGTGGATCTGGTTCGCCGCGGCGAAGCCGATGTCACCTTCCTCACCAACCCCGTCTCCATGGAGCAACTGCGGGAAGTGGCTTTTGCGGGCGACGTGATGCCGCAAAAGTCCACCGATTTCTTCCCCAAGCTGCTGAGCGGTTTGACCATCTACGCGCTGGACTGAGCTCGCAAACCGAAAGATTCAAGCAGTGGCGCCCTCTGGAAAAGAGGAGTGGTAAGATAACGGTGGCAGCTTTTGGAGGGGCAAATGAGTTCCCTTTTACTGGACGAACCGCTTGTTGAATTGCGCGTGAGCAATCTTGACAAGCTTCCAACCGGGAGAATTCGAATGTACGCTATCGAGTTTGACCTCGATACAGCGCAATTGCAAAACGTGTACCCGAATGCTTCCTACACAAACGCTTACGGGGATATCAGGAAGACCCTTGAGCCCTGGGGGTTCAATTGGCAGCAAGGCAGTGTTTATTTCGGGAATGCGGAAATGAACGCGGTCAAGTGCGTATTGGCTGCTCAGGACGTGAGCAATACCTACCCATGGTTCAAGATCTGTGTCCGCGATATAAGAATGCTTCGCATCGAGGAACTCAACGACCTTGCCCCTGCACTCTAGCTGGCCATCGCAGGTTCCTAAGTCTATGCGCACAGAATCAAACGCCGGCGAAAATTCTTCCGCTGCCTTGATGGAGGAGGTCGCGCCCCGGTCTCCGTGGCGCGTTACCGAAGTTGAAGCTCTTCCGGGGTTTCGCCTGCGCGTGGTATTTGCCGATGGCCTCAAGGGAATGGTCGATATGTCCCGCATGGTGCATTCGCCAAAGGCCGGAGTATTCGCAGCGCTCGCAGACCCAGCTTTGTTTGCACAGGTCACGCTTGATTACGGCGCAGTGGCGTGGCCCAGCGAATTGGACCTTGCTCCAGATGCGATGCATGCCGCGATCCAGGAACATGGGGAGTGGACGCTCTAGGAACTTGTTGAAAACTCTGGCATTGTGTCAGGGCACGGCTTCAGTCGTGCCGTATGAACAACAGAATGAACGCGGGGTTTTAACCCCTGAGGTACGTATTTGCCGGTCAGGCTCGCAATTCGGCCTCTGCTCGCAGCCGGTAACCTCGTATTCAAGGGGCGCTGGCTGGTTGGAGTTCTGATAGCAGCGCTTGCGTCATCAGCACAACTGGCTGGCGCGCAGGCTCCTCCCGCCCCGGCTGCTCCCGCGCCTACCCCTCCGCCCGCCCGGTTTGTCGTCGTGCTCGATGCGGCCCACGGTGGCGACGATCTGGGCGGAAGCCTCGCCAACAATCAGCCGGAAAAGACCATCACTCTTGCCATGAATGCGCGGCTGCGTTCGCTGCTTGAGGCGCGCGGTATCCCTGTGGCCTCCACGCGCGATGCCGACGCGACGGTGGAGTTGAACCGCCGCGCGGAGATCGCCAACCACGTCAATGCACAGGCCTGCCTGAGCCTTCATGCCTCTGAGAGCGGCAGCGGTATCCATCTGTTTGTCTCCTCGCTGGCCCCGGCCCCACCTACGCGCTTTGCCGCCTGGAAGACCGCGCAGTCCGCCTGGGTGACGCGCAGCCTGGCCCTTGCCGGATCGCTCAACTCTGCCCTGCTCCAGGCCGGCATGAACGTCACACTCGGCCGTACCGCCCTGCCAGGGATTGACAGCATGACATGCCCCGCCGTCGCCCTAGAAATAGCCCCCGAGCGCGGCCCAGGCAAGAAAGTCATCGGGGCACTGGACGATCCGGACTATCAGGCGCGTGTAGCTACAGCGCTGGCTGCCGCGCTGCTCGATTGGCGATCGGAGGTCCGTCAGCCGTGATCCCCCGCTATCAGGCCGTGCTGCTCTCTCTCATGCTTCTGGCCTCCGTGGTCATGAGCGTGGTTCTGTGGCAGTTGCTTGAGCGCGCCCACCAGCGCATGCTGGTGGGCCAGGACTCTGCGCCCACGCAGGCTCCCGAAGTGGCGCCCACCGTGCAGGCCACCCTGCTGGTCGCCAGCGATTCCGACAATACCCTGCTACCCCAGGTTCAATCCCTGCCTCTGCCCCAAGACCCCGGTTCACGTGCGCGTGTAGTGCTGGGCAAGCTGATGGACCTTTATGCCGCTCCCGATGCCAGCCATCCCGTCCCTGGCGGCGCAAGTTCCATAGCCCAGGTCTTCCTTTTACCGATTCTGAACCCCGACTCGAACCCGGCCACCAGTTCCGGCGCGCCCCCCGCCGCCAAACCCGCGCTTGGCAAGCCAAAACCGATCGCGTCCAAGACCGCCGCGCCGGCGCCGGAAGCAACCAGCCCGCCCCCGCCAGGCCCCGAACTAGCCGTCGTCAATCTGACCGGCGCATTTGTCGCCAGCCACCCATCCGGCCTTGAGACCGAGACGCTGACCGTGCTCTCCATCTGCGGCACTCTCCACGCCAACCTGCCGCGCGTCACTCAGGTCCGTTTTCTTGTGGACGGCCAGCCGCGCGCAACCCTAGCAGGCCACGCCGACCTTACCCGCACCTATCTGGCTGCGGAAGCCGTGCCGCGCCCGTGATCGTTACGCCTAGCCAGACTGAGTGAGTCTTTTCATTCCGCCAAAATCGCAGTATGATGGACTTGTAGCCATGCGCAAGCCCATTCACATCACGACCCCGTGGCCCACTCCTGAGGAGATGGAGAAGCGCTTCCCTATCTCCAAGGCTAGCGAGAAAGCGTTACAGGCACTTGTGGACGAGTTCAAGGCTACGCTTTCCAATCGGGATGAGGCGTCAGTGAACTCCGCCGAACCGGAAAAGAGGCGCAAGCGTGCCTCCGCCGCCTGACCCAAAGGGCGTTTTCCTGAACGTTCCCTACGACGAAGAATTCTCCAGCCTATATGTCGCCTATATCGTTGGGCTCTTTCAACTGGGTCTAGTCCCTCACCTTGCCTCCGAAATCCCCGGCGGAGGGCGCAGGCTGGACAGAATCATTCAGCTTATCCAGAGTTGCCGCTATTCCATCCACGATCTTTCCAGGGTCGAACTGAGTGTTTCGCATACGGACGTGCCGAGGTTCAACATGCCCCTGGAATTGGGCATGACAATTACTTGGGCTAATCTTCACCCCAGCCGCCACGATTGGTTCGTTTGGGAGTCGGAGTCCTATCGAATCCAAAGATCGGCCAGCGATCTGAACGGAACCGATGC